>ERZ1066117.161-NODE-161-length-67922-cov-17.533411_pt1 | contig 67922 bp, 65 predicted proteins | sample MGYA00382764_ERZ1066117 | MGnify/ENA primary metagenome ERZ1066117 (study PRJEB33369, sample SAMEA5778347) | biofilm metagenome | biome: Industrial cooling water; feature: Water cooling tower basin; material: Biofilm | place: United Arab Emirates | collected...
GCCAGTGTTCGGGGAGGAGGCATCTTTAACTACACCGGGTTTACTGCGGTGTTGAACAGTAGCACGGTGAGTGGCAATACGGCAGGGGTGCAAGGGAACGATATTTTCCCCTAACCTGGTCCGAGGAGCATAGCCCAGCATTCCGTAGGAAATCGCCAGATGGAAAGTCGCCGGATGGAAAGGTCATCTAACAGCCTTCGAAGCGTCGATCGACCAGAACCGAGTGTGCCACCCAGGAGATAAACCCGAAATATTAGCTGAAATAACTGAAATGTGGTAGATAATAGGGCTGTTCCACGATTCAGGAAAAAACAATGGCTGAAAATGTCGTGAATGCTCAACTCTCCGTGGCCGATCGCCAGGCGGTCTTAGCTGCAATTACAACGATCAAAGAAAAGCTACCATTTTTAACGGACATTAGCCCGGAAGAACGCCGAACACTACCCAAGATGGGGGATAAAAGCCGTGCCTTTGTTAGTAAAGCCTTAGAACTGGCAACGCAGAACCAGGGTATTTTACCCCGTAGCTTTGATTTAGAGGCTATGCAACGAGATGTGGAATTAACCGAAGGTCTTTATCCCATTCTGCTCGCCTTAACTCAACTGCTGGAACTGGTGGAAGATACCTATGTCATTGCTGGAAGTGAAGCCTATACTGCCGCACTGCTGGTCTATAGCTATGCCAAGGCTTCCGGCAAAGAGGCCGGTCTGGATGAGGCCATTGATAATTTGGGTCGTCGGTTTGCCCGCAAAACCCGCCCGAATGGCCAGACGATCAATCCTGCTACCAGCAACTAAGCCATGCTGTCTGGTCTAAAAGCAGGTGAGTGTCCTTCTCAGAGGGGATCGTCCGAGCAAAAAGCCTGATGAATTCCCCTCTGAACTTGAAACTCCGAGCAAAAAGGGCGAAACTCCGAGCAAAAAGGGCGAAACTCCGAGCAAAAAGCTTGAAACTCCGAGTTCTGAGCCTGAAAGACCGAGTAAAAAACCTGGACTTCCGGGTTCTAAGCACAAAAACGTAGTTCTGCTCTTTCCCCCACCTGCTTATGCCGGGTTGCTGCAAGGGGCGAATCCTCTACCCAGTCCCCCCAATACGATAGACAATGCCCTTCCTGCAGTAGAATGGCTTTCTGGGACTTTTTACCACACCAATCTATTCCTAGCTATGCCCAAGGTTCTTGTTTCCGATCCCATTGATCAAGTTGGTATCGATCTTCTGGCTCAGGTGGCCCAGGTGGACGTTCGCACTGATCTTTCCCCGGAAGAGCTAATTCAGGTCATTCCCGACTACGATGCTCTGATGATCCGCTCCGGGACGAAGGTGACTCAGGCGGTGATTGAAGCGGCCAATCAACTCAAAATTATCGGTCGCGCCGGGGTTGGGGTAGACAATGTGGATGTTCCCGCCGCCACCCGCAAAGGGATTGTGGTCGTCAATTCCCCCGAAGGTAATACGATCGCCGCTGCTGAACACACCCTGGCGATGATGCTGTCCCTCTCCCGCCACATTCCCGCCGCTAACCAATCCGTTAAATCCGGCAAGTGGGATCGCAAGAGTTTTACAGGAGTAGAAGTCTATAAGAAAACCCTGGGCGTTATTGGTCTGGGTAAAATTGGCTCCCATGTCGCCACTGTGGCCAGAGCGATGGGGATGAACCTGCTGGCCTACGATCCATACCTCTCCAATGAACGGGCTGAACAAATTGGTTGCCGCCTGGTCAATCTGGATTTGCTCTTTGCCGAAGCGGACTACATCACCCTGCACCTGCCCAAAACACCGGAAACCCAGCACCTGATCAAGGCGGAAACCCTGGCCCGGATGAAACCCACCGCCCGGATTATCAACTGTGCCCGTGGCGGCATTATTGATGAGGCTGCTCTGGTGGAAGCGCTCAAAGAGGGCAAAATTGCTGGGGCCGCTCTGGATGTGTTTGAAAATGAACCCCTGGGTGAGTCTCCTCTGCTGGGTCTGGGTAAGGAAGTGGTGTTAACCCCCCACCTGGGTGCCTCAACGGAGGAAGCTCAGACCAATGTGGCGATCGATGTGGCTGAACAAATCCGCGATCTGTTCCTGGGTAAGCCGGTGCGGTCTGCGGTTAACATTCCCGGTCTGCGGCCCGATGTACTGGAAAAACTCAAACCCTATCTGCAACTGGCGGAAACCCTGGGCAATCTGGTCGGGCAACTGGCGGGGGGACGGATTGAAGCTTTAGATGTGCGGCTGCAGGGAGAACTGGCCAGTAATGATAGTCAACCGATCGTCGTGGCGGCGCTGAAAGGATTGCTAACCCCAGCTCTACGGGAACGGGTGAATTTTGTCAACGCGGCGATCGAGGCCAAGGAACGGGGAATTCGGGTGATTGAAACACGGGATGCCTCCGTGCGGGACTATGCCGGTTCGATTTGTCTTTCCGCCAAGGGACCGCTGGAAACCCGATCGGTGACCGGAGCCTTACTGGGCGCAGATGAGTTACGCATTACCGATATTGATGACTTTCCGATCAACGTTCCCCCCACCCGCCACATGCTGCTGACCCTGCACCGCGATATGCCAGGGATTATTGGCAAAATTGGCTCCCTGTTGGGTAGCTTTAATGTCAACATTGCCAGTATGCAGGTGGGACGCAAGATGGTGCGGGGCAATGCCGTCATGGTGCTGAGTCTGGATGATCCCCTCCCGGAAGGTCTGCTGACGGAAATCACCAAAGTCTCTGGCATTCGAGATGCCTATATTGTGAACCTCTAGATGCTAACCTCTAGAGATAACGCTTGTTACCTCCGCAAGTTCGGACTCAGGCAACAGCAACACCTTGGTAACAGCAATAAGACTGGAACGTAGCATTGGTCAGCAGTTGGTGGGAAATTCAGGTTGTCGGAGACGCAGCTCTAGAAGAAGGGATCAGTTGGCGTTTGCAATCCTTTGGCTGTCAGGGTACCGCTAGTCAAAAGCAGAACCATGACTGTCACATGACCGGCTATCTACCCGAAAAGCAGGTCAATCACCTCGATCTGGCCGCCCTCAGTCTCTGGTTGGTTCAGGATGCGATCGCCCTGGGATTTCTTCCCCCCACCACCCGCTGGAAGTTGATCAACGAAGAGGATTGGGCCACCAGTTGGCAACAATACTGGCATCCCCAGGAGGTGGGCGATCGGCTGCTGATTTATCCCGCCTGGTTAGATCTGCCAGAACACTGTGAGCGGCTATTATTGCGCCTGGACCCAGGGGTGGCCTTTGGCACGGGAACCCATCCCACCACCCAACTCTGCCTGGAAGCACTGGAAATGCACCTGGATCAGACCTTTGACCCCGTGGAGCAGGTGACGGTGGCCGACATTGGCTGTGGCACAGGCATTCTGTCGATCGCTGCCCTGCGTCTGGGAGCCAAACAAGCCTTCGCCATTGATCTTGATCCCTTAGCGGTGGAGTCGGCCTGTCGCAGTCGGGACTTGAACGAAATTTCCCCAGAGCAGATGATTGTTCAAGAGGGCAGTGTGGAGCAGGTTCCCCATCCCGTAGAGGGGATCGTCTGTAACATTCTGGCTGAGACCATCATCGACCTGATTCCCACTCTGGCCACGATCAGCCAGCCTCACACCTGGGCAGCCTTCAGCGGTATTCTGGTCACCCAGGCCAAATCTGTAGTGGATGCCCTAGAACAGCAGGGATGGCAGGTGGGTAGTCTCTGGCAGCGGCAGGACTGGTGTTGCATTAATGCACATCGCTTATGATTGCGAGCAGTTCTTTATGATACAGGTGCAATGGTGAGAGGTTGGGTGCGGCGGCAAATTAAGGAGTTAAGTCCTGAGGGCAGCACAAATGCCGGGCTGGTCCATCATCTTAACCGCTTAAACTTACCGAGGCACTGGCAATTCTGGGGAACCTGGGGCATGGTGGCGGCGGCGGCCACGGGAGCGATCGCTGTGACCATGTTGTTGCGCCAACCCTCCGTCCCCAACGACTGTGAGCATGTCTTCTGGCCCTTTGCCTCCGCTTCCTTCCGGCTGTACTGTTCCCAGGTGGCGGCGGAGAGACCCACCCCAGAGGGCTTAATTGAGGCTATTTATCTGATCAATCCCCTCCCCAAGGACCACCCTTTGCGCCCGGAAGTCGATCGGCGGATTGAAACCTGGTCCACTCAAGTGCTACGGCTCACCGAGGCCACATTCCAGGCGGGCCAACTGGAAGAGGCAATCAAATTTGTCAAGCAAATTCCCAGCCAAACCACCGCCTATCCGCTGGTGCAGAGTAGAATTGCCCGCTGGCAACGGATCTGGGCCAAGGGGGCTGACATTTATCAACGGGCGGAAACCGCTTTGCAGGAACAGAACTGGCGGCGGGCTTTTAATATTTCCCTGGGACTGATGGAGGTAGATAACCGTTACTGGGCGGTGATGCAGTTTGAGCGCCTGAATCGCAGAATTATTGCGGCCCAACTGGATGACAGCAAACTCGGACGGGCAAGACGATATCTACGCTGGGGGGGGCTGGAGAATTTACTCACCGCCCTGACGATGGCCCGACAGATCAGCCCGAACAGTGATTTCCAGCCTACTGCCCAGCGGTTGATCGATGAAATCGGCACGGAACTGCTCAGCCTGGCAGAAAATGCCCTGAAACGTCAGGATTTACAACTGGCGCTGGAAGCGGCCCAAAATGTTCCTCAGGAAGCTTCGGCCTGGCCGGATGCTCAGGATCTGGTTGAACTGGCCTATGCCGAATCCTGGACCTGGGAGGATTCCATTGCCGGATTGGAAGCGGCGATCGCCCATGCCCGTAGACTCAAACCCAGTCGTCCCCTTTATGGTCGCGCCCAGGAGCTAATCCAGCAGTGGCAGGCCGACATTCAAGCGGTACGAATTTTGCAGCAAGCCAAACAACTCGCTCAGGGGGGAACGATTGCCAGTTTATCTGCGGCCCTGACCGAGGCTCAGAAGATTCCTGCCACCATGAGTGATTTCCGGCGGCGGCTCAGCCAGCAGCAAATTCAAACCTGGACTATAGAACTGCAAACCCTTCAGGATCAACCTCTATTGGACCAGGCGGAACAATTGGCGGCAACGGGTCAACTCGCTGATCTACAAGCTGCGATCGCCCTGGTTCAACAAATTAGCTCCGATCGTCCCCTCTATGACCAGGCCAGTGCCCGAATCCAACGCTGGAATGAAGAGGTGCAAACCCTGACCAATCCAGTTCAAACCCTCCCCGCTGGGGACAGCGAATCCCCCGTCTGGTTAACCCAAGCCCTGAGTTTTGCCAGCCAGGGAACCCCAGAAGGACTGGCTAGAGCGATCGGCATTGCCAACCAGGTGGCTACGGATTCACCTGAGCGGGCGGAGGCAGACCGTTCTATTCTGCAGTGGAGTGGAGAAATTCTGAACCAGGCTCGGGTTGCTGCCATCACCAATCTGTCCCAGGCGATCGCCATTGCTCAACAGGTGCCTACGTTCAGCCCCACCTATCCCGAAGCTCAGGCTTTGATCCAGGAATGGAAAGGCAGACTTTAGCGGTTGATCACTTGATCCCTCCAGGGGACGATTCTGGAAGAGAATCAACCAGAGTGAGAATCCGTAATTTTACTGTTGAGGATTACCTGGTGGCCCCTCTATGGTTAACGAAGTAATGTGCTAGTAATATTCTGATGGAATGTTTTAGCGAGGCTTTACCTGGTCGAACCTCCGAATACCATTTGCCAGCATTTAAATATGACCGATTCAGATCAAGAATCCAGTCTTTCCCGTTTTTTGCCTCCCCAACTTTACCAGCAGTTGCAACTCTATCAGCAAAGCCGGGGTTACTCTGATTTAACTGATGCCCTGGTGGAAGCTTTGCAAAACTATTTTGACCTGGTGATCGCTGAACCCATCTCCAGGGAGGGGATGCTGAATCGGCTACAGGAGTTAGAAAAGCGCGTTAGTAGTCTTACCCGTGAACTGGTTTTCCTGCGGCAGGAAATTCCCAATACCTACGATCGGTTGCGGGAACAACTGGCTACGGTGCGCTTGAGCCATTCCGGGTTACTGCAAAATCTGCGCGATCGCATTGAGGTATTGGAACAGTCTGGTTTGGCCCTGCCCCCCAAAAGTTTGCCCGATCGGCCCGATCTAGAAGATGACAATGAGGACACGGGGGATCTGAGTATCTGAGGCGGGTGGCGACTGCGAGGGGATAGCTAAACATCAGCCCCAATCAAACACCAGCCCATCTGTGAAGTTGTGCGGTGGCAGATAACCTTGAACTCTGCGATAACCTCTGTTCCGCCCGCACCAACGCAGTATTATGTGTCTATCGAGTTTGGTAGCATGATGCTTGTTCTGCTAATCCCAGCTCTAGCTGTCCGCGAGAATTAACTCGAATAACTTCAGCTAGTTCCATGTACTTTTCCAAGAGACCTATTTCTTTAGCAACAGCTTTTAGAGAAAGCCTTCTTAGAATATCTATAGTTATTGGTCTTTTTTCATCCCAAAAAATCATAGATTCAAGAAATTCGAGGGATAGTTTAGAATTAAGAAGACTCAGAACAAAATTAGCTTCTTCCTCTGTATCAAAGGACAAAAAATTAACAGTATCATCTAGCATAACTGGTTTATCGTTAATGGGCTTGATAAGCCAGAAATTCAACCTCTTATAAAATCCAGATATAGCAATCTTCCATTTCTTAAATGAATATTCTCCTACACCAAACATAGAATATGGCGGTTTGTTTTTGTATATTGAACTTTTTCTACTGCTCAGTAGAGCATCATGTTCAAGTAGATACTGCCAAGTATTAAGTGCTTTATTCTTAATGATACTTGTATCATCGCCAATTGATTTTTGTGTAACTAAGACCAACTTTCGGCAGGTAGTAACTCTACCATTGCCAATATCCGAACTTTTCAAAAGAGGGTATAAATACTCTGTCTCAAGTGAATACTTTTGACCCATCCCATTTTGAAATAAGCCATCTCCAACTTGCTCAAGCTCCATTACTTTAGAGCAATCATGTTTAATCCCTGAACGCCAAGTATATTTCAGGTCTTGACCCAATAAATGTTTCCATTTTTCGTATTTTGCTGTGTCTTTGAGGATAAAGCCATCCCTTTCACCAATTAGGTGCAGTATCTGATCTGATATCATGTCTTTATAAACAATGCAATCAGAACCGGTATAAGAATTGGTAGATAAGATAAAGAAGCAAGCTTCCACTGAAGCCCCAAAGAAATTTTTTGCATCAATTAAGTAGATAGAAGCAGAGAATCTATGACCTGATTTTTTCCTTATTTGTCTAAAGACTTTACGAGCTACTGAATACTTGCACAAGAGAGCTATAGTTCCCTCTCTCTTTGTGAGCCATTCAGCATATTTCAGTAGCATCCATTCTGAAATATCAAAATTACCTGAGCCTGTTATAGCCTCAATACCCCGACGATTATGGAAATTTGACTTTGAAGGTAAATTCTTACTATTGAGAATACTTAGTTCGCTGCTTGTAACCCAAGGAGGATTCCCAATGACTAAGATATGTCCTGAAAAACTAGCAAGAAAAGAATCCCAATCCATGCTGAAAAAATCTTCTGTGAAAACAGTTGCATTTTCTGAATTTGGATATTTCGATAAGGTTTCTTTTGCTTTTTCAACATATTTTTCATTGATATCACAGCCTACAATTTTTGAGTACTCAAATTCACTTAGAGATGCTCTAAGAAAAGCTCCTTTTCCACAAGTTGGCTCTATTACCAGATCGGGAGATATACCGTATTTCTCTCTAAGCAGTCTAGTCGCACATTTTGCAAGCTCATCAGGTGTCTGAAAATCACCGAACTGCCATTTATCTAATGATTTCACCATTTTTAATTACCGAACTCTAATTACTCCTGAAATATTACCTGCCTGTTGAATAACACGTCCGTATTGCAATCTCCACTGAAGAGCATTAGATATCGTTAGATAGCCTTGATTCGGAGGTGATTCCAAGATTCTATCAGCCAATTGATTTGCTCCGATTTCATCAACTGGTAAATTTCTATCTTCTATAAAAGCAATAATATCATCCTTATTGCCATCACGATCTAGAATATCCAGGATACCTCTGGTTGTTTGAAAATCTGCTGTTCGGCTTTTATCTACGAAAATAGTATGCTGCATATCTAATCTTCCAGTTCTATTATTAGAATCATCATATTTATCGTAGACAAAAATTAGAAGATGGTATCCCAAACCATAGACCTTTTGAGTAGCAGATTTGAAAGGGCATGAAGATTGAGGTTGGCGTATGCTTGTTACCTTTATGTCAACTTCAAGATCAGGAAGATCCATACCTGAGGCTGAGTTTCCTGGTTGGCAGCTATAGTTTTCAGCTAAATAAGCTGTGAATTTATGCTCAAGGTAAGTTCCGATAGCTTTTCCGTCGGTTACTCCATAAAGGGTAGGTTCATCATATGTAGACTCTATCTCAGCAAACTGTGCTGCTTCAGCACGCAATTGTTCGATGGTTAATGCTGGATTCATTTCTTCAATCAATCAAAAACATCATAAATAGTACATCAGTTTTGCGAACACGGGAAGAGTAAGGACTTGTCGAAGTAGAGTTTCTCAGGTATGGAGCGTGTTGAACATGGACACCTAACACCGCATCATAATTAACGATAAAATTCACTATTTGCCTCCCAGACTCGACAGTGGGGACAAAAGTTGGCATCCAGTCCCGGAATGCAAGTTTCACCACAGTGCTGGCAGCGGGGCAACTCTACCCGTAAAACATCACAGCCTCCCCAACAGTCGGGGCGATGGGACTGGATCAGTTGGGCAACAAGCTGGCGATAGCTCACCTGTCCCCCTGGTTCCTCCTCAAACAACGGTTCCTCCTCAAACAACAAGGTCAGATCCTGCTGCGGGTCCAGACTGTACAACCATTGTTTAACGGTCTTCCAGCGACTGCCCAGTAAGTTGCGATAGTCCTGTCGTTGGGGGTGCTGGGAAGCGGGAGAAACGATCGGGTCAAAAGCTGGTTGACCAGGAGCAACGACAGCGGTGGGGATGAGAAAGTCTAGTCGGTCAATCCGCTTGAACCCTTTGGGGATCTGGGTCGCAATACTGAAGAGTTTGCCGTGGTAGTGCTGGGGGGCAAAGAAGGAAGCCAGGTAGACGGACATATAGCAATCCTTTTTGAGATCCAAACGGGGTAGAGGGGTGGAACCCCTTGGGGGAACCCCACACCCCCTTTTCCTCAACCCATTTAGGGTTGCTATAGCTGATCTAGAAAAATCGGGCAGAGGAGCTAGCCAAAATCATTTCTGTTGCTTTTAGGGCAATGCAGGCGGTTGAGAGGGTTAACCCTCAGGTGGTGCAACTTGAACTGCACTTTCAATGCTGCATTTTCACTCCTGAGCCGATTTGCGCGATCGTGCTCCTGCAGATAGTCGGCAAAACAATCCAGGGCAATTTGCGGGGCTGCTTCCGGGCAGGACTCTAGATAACGACGCAGAGTCTCCAGCCAGAATTGGGATTCTAGCGATAAAGGGTTCATCGACATCAGGATGAATATAGTACCTGTGTTCTATTTTTAGCAAACTTTGCCGGATTTTGCTACCCGTTTCGGCTTCGCCCTTGCGCCCACCTGATCGCTAACCCGGCCGCCCCAGGGTGGTGATGTAGAGCACGGCTTCATCCGCCGGAATGCCCAGCACCTCATTGACGTGATCATCAAAAAAGCCGCCAATGCCACTGACCCCCAGGTTGAGGTGAATGGCTGCCAGATTTAACCGTTGTCCCAGGTGGCCCGCATCCAGGTGCAGATAGCGATAGACCCGATCGCCATAGGACTCGATCGCCCGCTGTAAATCTGCCGTATGAAACACCACCGCTGCGGCATCCCGGCCCAGTTCCTGTTGCAGACAGAGATAGTGCAATTCCCGCCGAAAGTTCTTAAACCGAATTTGTCGCAGTTCTCCCGCTTTGGGAGCGTAATAGTAACAGCCTTCTTCTAGCCCGGTTACCCCCGAAACCGCCACAAAGGTTTCAATTAAACTGAGGTCAAAGTAGTCAGGGTGCGGGTCTAACCCCTGCTCGGCATAGTGTTCGGGGTGATAGCTGAAGTCCAGCACCGCAGCCAGTTCTGCCAGAGTCAAATTTTCTCCGGTATAGCGGCGGGTGGAACGGCGGTGCAGCAGGGTGGTTTCTAACCCTTCCAGTTGAGGTTGCCATTGGATCGGGTTAACCTCCAGGGAAACTCTGGTACAGAAGGGAAAATTATATTTATCTTCTGAGGTGACCTGAGGGAGTTCCGTTGTTAAGTAGGTTGGGGTGGGGGAATCAATCTGGGTGGCCCGATGGCAGAAGGAGAGGAGTTGCCCATCGGGGAGAGGGGGATAGTCGGTCTGAACGGTGGAGGGCAGCGCTGTGGGAGCCAGGGGGAGGGGAACCGTTGAAGCCTGCTGATCTTCCAGGGCCAGAACGGCGATCGCTCCCTCTGCTTCGGTATCCAGATAAAGCAATTGGTCGAGGGACTGATCGAGAAAACCGCCAATTAAGTGGGGACGATAGCCACTCAGACTACCGGCCAGTTCAAAATTTCCCAGCAAATGCCCACTATCTAGAAAAATGCGGCGATAGGCCCGGTCTTCGTACCGCCAGGATGAGCGGAAAAAGACAGCCGTAATCACAATCGCCAGATCCGTTGCTGCCAGGCTGGGATGCTGCAGACAGGCCGTTTGCAACTCGGTCCAGACCGGATTATCCCAGAACTGTAACAAACTATGGGTTTTGGCCTGATAGTTATATAGCCCAGCCTCCAACCCCGTTCCTCGGCTCAGCAGATAGACCTCTGCCGGATACAAGCCCCCCGCCGAAGGAGCGGCCCGCAGGTAAAAGGGGTTATTGGGATAGGGAACCAGACCCGTGATCCCATAGCTGAAGTACAGTAAGCGAGAGAGCCGATACCAGTCTTGATCCGCAGCGCTTGGCTGGCCTTTCAAATAGGCTTTCAGGTCAATGGTTTTGCCCAGTTGATAGGTTTTAAAGGGTGAAGGTTGCTGGTCAAAATCCAGGGCACGGCTGCGGCTGGCGATCGTCCGGGGATCGTATTTGGTGCGATCGTGGTAGTGGCGGGCAATGGAAGTAGACGGATCAGACATGGTGATGGCAAGAACCTCAGACAGGGGCAAGAAATCCTAAGAAAGTATTAAGTAGTCTTAACTATCCGCAACATCCGTTACATTCAGAAAAGCACTAAGTATATATACGCAACTCCTGTTTAGCATGTCAGGTAACCATTTAAGCTTCTTGTCTGGTCACTTTTCTGGTTTTAACAGCCAACAACCTGCTTTACAACTTACAATTCCCTGCCGGGATTCTGCGCCAACCTTTGACGATAGAAACTTCCTTCTACGACCTTAGCGGGTACATATCCGGCATAGAAATATTTATATAAAAATATGCAGAAAATCGGCGTGGATATGCTGCTCCTTAAGTACGAACAGGGTGAGCGCAACTTTAGCAACAGTGATTTAGGTGGGGCAGATCTGTTTGAAGCAGAGCTTTCCGACATCAATTTATCACGTAGCAAAATGGAAAAGGCCTATCTGCCCTATGCCCGGTTGAATCGTGCCAACCTGGAGGGCACCAACTTGCAAACTGCCCAGTTAAGCGATGCCCAGCTCTATCAGGCGAATCTGGCGGGAGCTACGTTAATGGCAGCGGATTTGAGCCGGGCCAACCTGCGGGGAGCTAATTTGCGGGGAGCGGATTTGCGGGGAGCGGATTTGCGGGGAGCGGATTTACGCAATGCCAACCTCACCCAGACCGATCTACGGGATGCCAACCTCACCCAGACCGATCTCTACCAGGCTTTGCTCGATCAGACCCGACTGGAGGGCAGCAATTTGTTTAAGGCCATGAACATCAACCTGGAACAGGCAATTTTTGACTACAGCACCACCCAGCCCGACGGCCACCATTACCCTGGTCCTAACCAAGCCTAGCCGGACCCCTGAGTTAGCGTTGGGACATTTGCAAATTTTCCAGCAGGGTGCGATCGGGCTGCAGCACAATTCCCCCACTGGTGAGAGGGTGGTCCTGAACCCGTTCCGCTTTTTCCAGTTCTGGCCAGAGTAACCAGCGACTACCCGGTGGTAGGGATGGCAAGGTCTGCGGGTTTTGGGTCAGCCAGATCAGGGGACGGTGGGGCCGGGGGGCAGGGGCGGGCTGGTTAAAGCTAACGGCGGCCAGGGTTTCCAGGACGGCTAACTCTCCCTGAACCATGCCGTTCATCCCAGTCCACAGGCTGATCTGGGGATGCTGACGACGGGCATAGAAGTAAAGGGAAGCCGCCGCAATCACCGCCTGCTCAAAGTCATCCGATCGCCAGTTAAACAGAGTATCCAGGCCAAGGATCACTTCCTGTCCCCCCCTAAAAATTTCCAACTCCCGTACTCGTAATTCACCAAACCGGGCACTACTGCGCCAGTGAACTAAACGGAGGGGATCGCCATGGCGATAGGGGCGGAGAGAACGGGTAGCACCCTCAGTGGAGAGACGGGTCTGTTGCCGAGGATCAGCCAGGGTCTGCTGCAGATTCTGACCGAGTTGATCCACCAGCGGACAACGGTGCAGATTTAAAACCTGGGGATAGATAATAGCCCTGGACTGCACTTTGCGGGTGCGCCGGCACCAGAATAAGCCCAGGGGAGCAGCGGTGCGGAGTTGGACCGTTTCCCAGGTGTGGACTCCCCGTCGCCGGGTTTCAATTTGATAAAACCAGGGTTGACTGGATTGGGGCGGTAATTCTTCAATGACATGCTGTTGCGGTTTACCCAGGCTGGGAGGCAGCAGATCTTCGACCTGAAATAGGGTTTTGGCTGCAGAGGTAGGGTTGGCGATCGTCAACTGCAGACGCAGCGACTCCCCCGCACTGACGGGAGCAATGGCAGCCCGGTGGATCTGAATTCCCCGGAGCGATCGCTCTGGCAGCACCCCAGCCACCACCAGCAGGGCCAGAGATCCACCACTGATGACGTACAGCCAGCCCGCCATGGTGTTGATTGCAGCTAGAAAAAAGAACGTGGTAAATCCTAGCAGTAACCAACCGGCAAAGGCAGGGGTAACGTAATGTTTCTCTAACCAGCGATCGACCTTGGCAACCCAGTTCAACATGCCAGTTCAAGCCTGGGGTAAGCCGATGTGGCGGATAGAATAATCTAGCAGTTGCATGGGATGGTAAATCGGCGTGGTGGCTCCCTGCAGGTTTAAGTGCTTCTGGATCTGGATTGTACAGCCCACATTAGCGGAGGCAATCAGGCTGGCCCGGGTGTTGAGCAAGTTTTTCACTTTTTGTTGCCCTAACTCTGTCGCTACTTCTGGCTGAAGAATATTGTAAACCCCGGCACTACCACAACAAAGGGCCGCATCCAGGGGTTCGCGCAACTGCACACCGGGAATTTGCTGGAGTAACCGCCGGGGCTGCAGGCTGATCTTCTGACCATGCAGCATATGGCAGGCATCCTGGTAGACGATCGGCAGCGGTTCTGCTTGCAGGGGGAACAGTTCAGCGGTTAACCCCACAGTATCGAGAAATTCCTGCACATCCTTGACCTGTGCCGCAAATGTAGCCGCCTTTTCCCGGTAGTCTGGATCGTCCTGCAGCAGTCGCCCGTACTCTTTGAGGGTGTGACCACAACCAGAGGCATTGATAATAACGGCATCCACTTCAGCCGCGGCAAAGTGATCAATCATCTGGCGGGCGAGCGTCTGGGCCTGAGCTTCCTGTCCCTGATGGTGAGATAGCGCCCCACAACAACCCTGCTGAGGTGGAATTACCACTTCACAACCATTGGCAGTCAGCACCCGCACCGTGGCTTCATTCACCTCTGGTAAAAAGAGGCGTTGCACACAACCGAGAATGAGGCCAACCCGATAGCGTTTGGGCCCCTGGGCTGGGATCAGGGTGGGTAGGGTGTCCCGCAGAGATTGGCTGGAAATTTCGGGCAGAATACTTTCCATTGCCCCCAGGGAGGCAGGCAGCAGTTGCAACAGTCCCGTCGATCGCAGCAGTTTCTGTAATCCCAGTTTTTGATAAACCAGCAAGCCGCTGAGCAAGACCCGCATGCGGTTGGGGTAGGGAAACAAATTGAAAATGAGCTGGCGCAGCATCTTTTTGGGCAGGGAGCGGGGATGGTTACGTTCCACCTGGGGACGGGTTGCAGCAATCAGTTTGTCGTATTCCACTCCCGATGGGCAGGTGGTGACGCAGGCCAGGCAACCCAGACAGGAATCAAAGTGGCTGACGGTGGTGGGGGAGAGGGGAATGTCACCACTGTTGAGGGCATCCATCAGGTAAATGCGTCCCCGGGGAGAATCGGTTTCCTGACCAATGACCCGGTAGCTGGGACAGGTGGAGAGACAAAAGCCACAGTGAACACAGGCATCGATCAGTTTGGGGTCTGGGGGAGACTGGGGATCAAAGGAGGAATCGGGAGGGCTGAGGTTGGGGGCTTGCATAGTCAGGACTGGCCAAAACCAAGGGTGAGACGAAGGATCAAAAACCAGGCAGCAAAGCGCTAAAGACCGTTAATAAACCGATCGGGGCTGAGAAGGCGGTGGGGATCAAATTGTTGTTTGATCTTAGCCATAAGCTCAAAGGCATTGCCCTGATACCCCCAGAGATCAATGTTTTGCTTCAGGGTAATGGGAGCATTTAGGACTGTAAGAAAGCCCTTACTCGACTGGCAGAGCGATCGCAAAGCCGTGATCACCCCCACTGCCCGCTGCAAATCTCCTTCTAGATAAAGGTTACCTAATCCACTCCCGGCATGGAGTTGTACTTTGCAGGTAAAATTCTCCTGGTCAGCCTGATTCAGAATCTGGCGCAGTCGATCGACACTCTGGTTGGGGAGAACGCCAAGCTGACAGAGGATCGCGGCCTCAGACGGGTGGGCATCCTGATTCAGGGACACAAAGGGTTGTTCAAACTGGGATCGCACCTGTTTCCAGGGATAGGTTTCCTCTGCCTCACTCCAACTCTGGCTCTGCAGGTTAAGGTCACTGGCCAGGGCATAAAGTCGCTCCCCCTGTTGCTCCACACTGGCGGCCAATCCCTGAAACTGCACCAGGACACTCATCTGCCCACTACCCGGTTCTGCAGTCAACATTCCCGGAGACAGCAGGTCAACAGCGGTTGGGGTGAGGGGCCCCACCAGCAGGGTGGAGAGCAGTTCCTGGAGGGCCCGATCGTTGCCCGTAAACAGCAGGGTTTGTTCAGTTTCGGGTAAAGGATAGAGACGAAAGGTCAGTTCCGTAATCACCCCCAGCGTCCCAAAGGAGCCGGTCAGCAATTTCATCAGATCGTAGCCCGCCACATTTTTGACCACCCGCCCCCCGGCTTTGACCCGTTGCCCATCAGAACGAACAAACTGGATACCCAGGCACATATCCCGCACCCCTCCATAGCGATGCCGCAGTGAACCAGCCTGACGGGTAGCCACAATTCCCCCCAGGGTGGCCTGATCAGCCCAGAGCGGGTCGAGGGCAATGAACTGGCGGGATTCGGCCAGGCTAGCTTGTAACTGAGCAAAGGAAATTCCAGCCTCGGCGGTCACGGTCATATCGGCAGCGGCATGGTCAACCAGGCGATTCAGGCGGGCGGTGCTGAGGAAAAAAGACACCTGATCCGCTAATCCCCCCCAGGCCAATTTGGAACCCTTCCCCAGGGGCAGCAGGGGCCAGTGGTTGCGGTGGGCACAGGTGACAACTTCGGCTAGTTCGGCGGCGGTCTGCGGATAAACAATACACTCGATCGCGTTGGCTGACTGTACCGCTGCAGCAATTCCCCCTGGTTGCGATTCGCCTAACTCCGACAACGACAGAACGGCACTCTCCCCTACAATCGAACGCAAGGATTGGGTAATTTTGGCAGAGGAAATCACAGCAGCCCCTTAACAAATCTCTATCTTCACGGTATTACATTTCTGCGACTGTCCCGGCCAAAATAGTAGTCAAATTATCAATCCTTACTCTGGCAGCAACCCTATGCCTCGTTTCTTACTTACCTGGCTGCTGGCCACCGTGGCTCTGCTGATCACGGCCAACCTGGTTCCAGGGTTTCGGGTCGCAAGCATTCTGGATGCAGCGATCGCCTCAGCCATTCTCGGTCTGGTCAATGCCATTGTCCGCCCGATCGTGTTCCTTCTCACCCTGCCGGTCACAATTTTATCTCTAGGATTATTTCTATTTGTAATCAATGCCCTGATGATCCTGCTGGTCGGCCATCTCAGTCCCGGTTTTCGGGTGGATGGTTTTTGGCCAGCCCTGATCGGTTCGATCGTCCTCACGATCGTCTCCTGGGTGCTGCATCTGTTCTTCCCCGATCGTCGTGAGCGTTAGGGCTTGTTAATTTTGCCAGATCTGAAGCTTAACTATCAAAACTAACTCGATTGTGGTTTGAGCTGGCTTTACTCAGCTTTGAACTGGCTACACCCATCTCTGACCTGGCTTTACTCAGCTTTGACCTGGGTGGACTTAGCTCTGAACTGGCTTCACCTCTCTCTAAGCTGACTTCACTCACCTCTGAACTGGCTTCACTCACCTCTGAGCTAAGTGGACTTCCCCTTGAGCTAAGTGGACTTCCCCTTGAGCTAAGTGAACTTCCCTTTGGGCTAAGTGGACTTCCCTTTGAGCTAAGCAGACCTCTCTCTGAACTGGGTGGACTTAGCTCTGAACTGGCTTCACTCACCTTTAAGCTGGCTTCACTCACCTCTGAGTTGGGCTGCTTCATCTCATGGTGGGGGCAGTACATCAAAGTTAGCTATGAGGATAAAGGAGCGGCAGACTCCCAAGATCCCCTAGTTGATGCCCATACTTGTTACAGAAATACAGGTAGAAGCGCATCTATTTCCGATGCTTGGACTATTGCGCTAGTGGGATCTGCTCGGATCTCAGCACTTCGTCAAACCTGGGGTTAACCTCTGGGAATCTGCTCATGGTTGTTCATGCCGTATATCTTTAAAATCCACATGCTATCCGACACCTCCGCAGGCTTAACGAAACTCAATCTAAATCATTTGACCTAGCAGTTCTTTTCAGGTAAAGTTTTCGGCAGCACATTAAGTATGGGTTTCTATGCTGTTTATCCTTACAATTTAAGTGATAAATGTGCATCAAGAGTTCCCATTGCAGTTTAATTACTGGTTAGACGGCTCTGAGATCGTAGCCTCACTGACAAGGACAAAGGACAACATGGAATCGCAGCGCGTCACATGCAGCGGGGTGCCTTATCGGCAAGGCTGGGTCGAAGTCGTCCCAAATATCCACGCAGGCTTTGTGAACCTGGAGGCATGGAGTGTCACGCCTGAAGTTGATGTGTCTGATCCTTACACTTCACTCTCGACTGTTCCTGATGAGGCGGTAACCGGCAACGTTGAGGTTGAACTATCGGTAGCGCAAGCCAGGCAACTCGTGATGTTGCTGCAAGCTGCAATAGAAGCGATGGAGCGAGCCGGTGCCCAGTTTCATTCGGAGCCGTCTAACACCTTGCTGGAGCGGACGTGTGAGGGATAAAGTGCCAAGCTCAAACGCCGGCGCACGCACCGCTCAGCTCACCCGTTATCTTTATTAACTCTTTGTTCTATAGTTTGATGTTTTTTATATAGCTCTCCTATAGCTGTAGCTTACTTCATGCTTATGCGTACCACTTTTATTTCCTTGGATGCAAAGAGGTTTGAGCAAAACTTTCGTGACATGCCTAATAGTATCCCCTTGACTAAATGGCAAGAAATACTATCTCGCAGTAATGATGTTATGGAAGTAGCCGAAATTCTCAGCGAACTGGACCTATCTGAAGTAGTCAGTAAAGGCGACTATGTAACCTTGCCCAAGAGCGTAGCACCGATTGTCTTAGAAGTTTGTCAGGCTGATTGCATGACGGCTCAATATCAGATTCTCTATACGGATTTCTTCTTTGCTGACTTAGAGGCTAGCCGACCTAATATCGATGGGCTAAATGGTGACGCTCTCTCTGCATGGGAAACCTTTCTGAAATTAGCCGACCTCAGCAACCTTTTTCGCTCATACTTGCCTTGGTGGTTACAGGCAGCAGCAACACAACGAAATTGTTTCACTGGATTATTAAACCCCTTAGAAGTGCATGAGGTAAATGCCCATCGAGAATTACTTCTGCCAGTTATTAACAATGGTAAAGACGCTGATGGCTTATTCCAAGTTATTTCAGATGCGGATATATCTGGAGATTGGGTTTTATGCTTAGAACCTGGCACCTAATCTTGCTCAAGGATGAGAAAATCTAGTACCCCAAGGCTTAAGTTTAGCTAGGGTAGAAGAGACGAGTTTGAGCCATTACCATGCTCTGTTCTCCCTTGTGCATCAGCTTGAGTGAATCCGACCAGCACGCCCTGGAAACGATTGCCCAGCGACCCAGTACGGCTCAACAGATTGCCCAGCGGTCCCGCATTATCCTGCAAGCTGCTCAAGGGCACAACAACGCTGAAATCGCCCGCAATCTGGCTATCAGTATCAAAATGGTGCGGCAGTGGCGACGACGCTGGGTGGAAACCAGCTCCTCTGAACGCTCTGTCCTCGACCGCTTGCAGGACTACCCACGGAGTGGAGCCCCGATGAAATTCACCCTGGAACAGCAGGTCGAATGCCTGGCGATGGCATGTCGTGAGCCGCAGCAATACGGTCGTCCCATCAGTCATTGGAGTGCCCACGAACTGGCGGATGAATTAATAAAGCAGGGGGTCGTGAGGCAGATTTCCCTATGAATGTGTTTCAAAGTATATCGCTGTCCGCTAAAACCCAGGCTGTTAGGCTCTATGTACTGTTTTTCCATACTTACCTCGATTGAGGATGTTGCAAGGAGATGCCAACAACAGAAATCATCTCAGTTGGTGCTGAATGTGGGCCACATACTCCAAGGTTAGAGATTTTTGCACAACGTTGCGATAGTGTACTCATGTTTGATCGTGATTTGTTTCAGGAAGTGTTTCGCCACCTTTGGGATGGGGAACATAATCTAATAAGTAAGCTCAGGATTTGCCAGCTTGAATCCAGCTTGTGCCAGGAACTATGACTTGTCATCCTGCTTTTTGGGAATCAACAAGTAATTTGTTAGTTTAGTTAATGGAATTGAAGCATCAATGGGAATCTTCACACTATATTAAAGCCTGGTATACCAAGGGTAATTCCAATAAAATGCCAGCCTCTACCTTTCTACTGATGGAGTTGCTCACGCTAATCATACTTGTTTGGGTACCACACAGTCTAACCAGGTCATTGCAGTGGATGGGTGGGCGATCTTCTGATAGAGTCTAATCAGGTTATTGCAGTGGATGGGCAGGCGATCTCACTGAGTAGCCAAACCAGGTTGTTGCAGCGGACGGCACAGAGATTGCTCATTTGCAGCCTATTTTTTCATCGTGGCTGACCAATTCCGTTATGCCGCTCACCCTTGGATGGAAGATAAATATTAAACCTTGCACTGCGCTTGAAGTGATTGTTCTCACTCCTTTTCTCACCAGATTTTCTTCAAAAGCATGACTATCAAGATCTTTACAACGATGGGCTGGATAGTACTTTGGGCTGTGACTGTCATTGCGATTGTCGTTGTTGAGGCACTTTGGATCGCCCGGCCAGCAGTACCGCGCGGGGATTTGGTGACCATCGAAAACTATTTGCTCCAAAAACTGAGCCAACCAGGTAAGCCGAAACTGGGTAGTGCGGCTCTTATTCTGATTCAAAAGGGTGAAGTCGTTGCAGCCCATCCTTTTGGAATTGCAAATGCCAAAAAAAGAACTCCCGTCGAGATTGATCGGACACTCTACCAGATGGCATCCGTGAGTAAGATGGTAACCGCCTGGGGGATTATGAAGCTCGTAGAAGATGGAACGATTGCTTTAGATAAGCCTGCAAATCAGTACCTGAAACGCTGGAAATTTCCCGTTAGTCGATATAGCGATCGGGTAACCATTAGACATCTGTTAAGCCATACAGGAGGATTAGACGATCTTTTTGGCTATGCTGGTTTTCTGCCAGGTGAGTCGATTCAATCCCTTGAAGAGTCGCTGACCTTGACCAAAGATACTACGTCAGGAAAACCTCGTGGTGTGACAGTTGCTAGAGAGCCTGGGCAAAACTGGCTATATTCTGGCGGTGGTTACACAGTCTTGCAATTATTGATTGAGGAAGTCACGCAACAGTCTTTTTCGGACTATATGGAAAAGGCTATTTTAGAACCTTTGGGTATGAGAGAATCAAGCTTTGACTGGGAGGCGATCGCTGCCTCTGGTCGTACAGATAAGCTAGCAACCAGCTTCGATGAAAAACTTCAACCGAGTCCTCATCGTCGATACACAGCTACAGCAGCAGCATCTCTTTACTCAACGCCTCAAGATATGGCTCACTTTGTTCAAGCTTATAGCCGAAAGAACTTAGTCCTAAAACAAGAAACACTAAAGCAAATGATGCAACCTCAGCCAGGGGCGCATCAAGATTGGGGTTTAGGGCATACCTTGTATGTTGCTAACGGTATTGATGAGTATGCGGTAGGTCATGATGGGGGGAATTTGCCTGCACTAGGGCATACGGTGCGGGTCAATCCTGCTACAGGGAATGGTCTCGTCCTCCTAATTTCAGGAAACTTAGAGTTGGCAAGTCAGTTAGGAGATGACTGGGTTTACTGGGAAACAGGGAAGCTACCAATGAATGCAAAGTTGCGAATTTTGGGTAGCCGTTTGGTGCCAGCGCTTGTTGGGATTGGGTTAGGGGGATTGGCGATCGTAATTCGGGCATTGATGAAATAGCGCTGCAACACAGCTGTTTATGCAGCGGAACGCATAAGCTTTTGCGTTGAGTTCGCGAGGTTGTCTGTATCCGCTGAACACGACCGTTAGACCTCGTTGTGTGCCGCCCGGAGTCTCATCGTACCCTGTATGAGCATCTGGATGGGATTGATTTGCCAACGGTCACAACGAAGCGTTGGACTGGAAAGGTTGAGGAAACCTATACTACCGCTACCTCAATGGAGTGCCCCTCAGCGATAGTGATGATGCCCTGTTGGTCAACTGGTGCGAACTCACTGTCAGTCGTCCAGAGGGCAAGGGGACCTATCAAAATTCGTTGCCACCCTCAAATCCTATCCCTGCTGTTCCACACGCTGCTCGAAGACTGGATGACAAGTACAAACTCCTACGTTTCCACCTGCCCACCCGCAAAACCTTTTTCGATGACTTGCGAGCCTTAACCCGTTATCTCTATTTCGAGAATTGGGATCACCTGCTTACCTTTATGCTCGAAAGTCTAGAGTTAGAGATCCCACCCAACACCAGTTGAAATTTCATACTGAGAACTGCTGTTTCATCCCTACGTTGAGTGCTCTTCCGTTGGACTGAGGCTATATTAAGGTTCGTAAAGCTGCTGCCGAGCAGTGTTGAACCATGGGGTGGGGTGTGCTGATGTTTGATCCGGCTTTATGTTCACGCCCGGTGAGTGCCTGGACGATGTTTACCCAAAGGCTCTTTCACTGGGGCAGTACGCTGGACTATAGGGTAGTTCTGACGGGACTCGTTCTTGTTCTGGTCATCTGGGGGATGAGGCAGCGAGGACGAAGGCAAAAATTGCCCCACAGATTTCGCTGGAAACAACCCTTAATCATGGGAACTATTACTCTGGTGATATTGGCTCTGATCGCCACTTTTCCACCCGTCGTTACCCTTGCGAATTACTTACTGGTTAGTCCACTGCCTCAGGATACGGGTGAAAGGGTGGATGCCATTGTCGTCTTGGGGCGTGGCTCTATCACTGGCGATCGGGCTGTTGTCGCTGCTGAATTATGGCAGGCTGGGCGGGCCCCTAAGGTTTTTGTCAGTGGTCATGGGGATGCCCCTAATCTGGTCAAACAGCTACGGAACTATGGCGTGCCCGACAGTGCTGTAGCCAGTGAAGATTGTTCTCAAACCACGGAAGAAAATGCCCAATTTACTGCTCGTCTGCTCCAACCCCTGGGCGTTCAGCACATTTTGCTGGTTACTGACCCCCCCCACATGCTGCGATCGTGGATGACCTTTGAGCGGGTCGGATTTCAAGTGATTCCCCATGGCAATGCTTTACCCCACGGGTTGAGCCATCGTAAGCATGCCTTAACCATTTATCGGGAGTATGCGGGATTAATCGGCTATACACTACAGGGTAGAATTCAACCTTTTCGTGTCCAATTAGATCCGACAGACCCTTACGGTCGCTCCCCCGCTTCACCATTCACGGCAAAATCAGACTGAACTGTGGAAAGAATGGTGTTTCTCTCGCCTCTGGCTAAAAGCTAAACTTGGACTGTTGATCAGAATTGCTTTATGGAAGTCCAGCCCTTAAGTTCCGCCACTCGCATCGAAACCGACACCATGGGGGAAATTGAAGTCCCCGTCGATCGCTACTGGGGGGCACAAACGGCACGATCGCTGATTTATTTTCCGATCGGTGGTTTGACCATGCCCGCAGAAGTGATTCGAGCTTTAGGGATTCTCAAGCAGGCGGCGGCGATCGTCAATGCAGAACTGGGACAACTTCCTGAAGACAAAGCCGATCTGATCATTCAGGCAGCCCAGGAAGTCATTGATGGCAAATTGGCGGATCACTTTCCCCTAAGTATCTGGCAGACCGGCAGTGGCACCCAGACCAACATGAATGTGAACGAGGTGATTGCCAATCGGGCGATCGAACTGGTGGGTGGAGAATTGGGGAGCAAAAAGCCGATCCATCCCAATGATCATGTCAACTGTTCACAATCCTCGAATGATACCTTTCCCACAGCGATGCACATTGCCAGTGTGCAGGAAATTCAGCAACGGCTCATTCCCAACGTTATGCAGCTCCGAGATGCCCTGGCAGCCAAAGCGATAGAATTCCGCGATCTGATCAAAGTGGGGCGAACCCATTTGATGGATGCTGTTCCTCTAACTTTAGGGCAGGAATTTTCTGGTTATGTGGCCCAACTGGATCAAAATCTAGAGCGGATGAATTGGGTGCTCCCTCACCTCTACGAACTGGCGATCGGGGGTACGGCGGTCGGTACGGGGTTAAATAGCCCACCGGAATTTGCCGAGCGGGTGGCGGTCAAAATTGCTGAGTTAACTGGATTTCCCTTTGTTTCGGCCCCAAATAAGTTTGCTGCCCTTGCCAGCCATGATCCGATCGTCATGACCAGTGGCGTTCTCAAAACTCTGGCCTGCTCTCTGCTTAAAATTGCCAATGATATTCGTTGGTTGGCTTCTGGTCCCCGCTGTGGTTTGGGGGAGTTAATTTTGCCGGCCAATGAACCGGGGTCCTCAATTATGCCGGGTAAGGTCAATCCCACCCAGTGTGAAGCAATGACAATGGTTTGTGTGCAGGTGATGGGTCATGATGCGGCGATCGGCATAGCTGGCTCCCTGGGCAACTTTGAGTTGAATGTGTTCAAACCCATGCTGATCCATAACCTGTTGCGCTCGATCGAACTGCTTTCAGATGCCTGTTTTTCGTTTACTGAGTATTGTGTGGTGGGTATTCAGGCGAACAAACCTCAGATTGAAGCGTTTTTAACAAATTCCCTCATGCTGGTGACCGCCCTTAACCCCCATATTGGTTACGATAAAGCGGCTCAGGTGGCAAAAAAAGCTTATAGCGAAGGCATTACTTTACGTCAGGCTTGCATCGAACTAGATTTTTTAACAGGTGAAGAGTTTGATCAGTATGTTCAACCCGCCCAAATGCTCGGCCATGCTCAGACTTAGCTGACTTAGTTACGGCTGGCGAAGGAGTTCAGGGCAGAGGAACTCAACCATAACCCCTGCTTGCTTTAAAGGTTCCTGAAAATTCCGCCAATCGGTATCAACAGCATTCAGAATCGGAGGCTTGGCTTCATGAACCAGAGCAACCGCTACAAATTTACGATCGCTTAAATCAAACCCAGCCAGAGCCGAATCATTAGGAAATTCTGTAAAGCTTCCGTCAGCAGTTGGGGTAATAGGAACTTGCTCACAATACCGGGTATTAGCTTGATTGATTAAAACCCATTTTAGAAAAGCATCACCCACTCCAGGCTGACCAGTCTCATGAACATTATCTTTATATTCCTTGAGAATTCGCCACTGTTTATCAATCACTACAATGCCATGTTGACGAATCTGTTCTAAACGGCGGATACAATTAAGAATACAGGGACGAGTAGCCTGTTCACAGTTTCTATCATTAGCAACAATGAGAACATTCGTATCTATAATAACGTGCATTAAAGAGATTGCTCCTGCATTTGTCGTTGCATTGCTGCTTCAGTCATAGCTACTAGATCACCCATCTCATCACCAAAGAAATTAGCAGGCCAGTTGTTGATGTTGCCATAGGGATCAAGTTGCAGCGGGTCCAAAATCGAAGCTCCGTCTTCACCCATTTGACAAAAATAGAGAGCCGTATCCTGATTGGTCATTCCCTGCTTTTCCTCAGCAATTCGTCGCTGGAGTCGTCGTAACAGGTGTTCACTATGGCTTTCTATGATGATTTGTACATCACGAGTTTTGATCGCATCGATAAATACATCAGCTAAGCCTGCCTGGACAGAGGGATGTAAGTGAATTTCTGGCTGTTCAAAAATGATCGTTGAGCCTTTAGGAGCGTAATAGCAAAGTACCAATACAGGCAAGATCTGCGAAATCCCAAACCCAACATCTTTAATTGAAACCCAGGAACTACCAGCAGTACAGCGCACTAGCATTTCGTATTCCTGACGATCGGGCCTGATTGGCTCAAGCTTATATTCATGGATCAATTTGAGTTCTTTTAACCAAAATCCTACTTTCTCCTGAACTTGTGGATCTTCCTTTCTTGATGCCAGTAAGGCGGCCACTGCATTTTCACCCCGTTGTCCCACATCCTGAGGCTGCTCCCCCGACCAGTTATAGATTCTTTGTGGATACTCTCTTAAAGGGCCAAGATAGAGTAAATTTTCCAGTTGTTTGTCTAAGCAAAGAGCAAGTTCCCCAAATAACATGAGAAGATTTACTGATTCGACATGAGGTAGGCGATGCATTTTAATTGGGGGCAATAACAGATTTTCGGGAGATGGTAAAAAGGTCTTGATTAATTCATTGCCTTCAACTAAATACTTATAGGAACTTTGACTCTCATGCAACATTCCCACCTTTAGGTTTTTGCCATTCTCAATACTATAATTATAAAAAAAGTTTTCAGTGAAAACTTTGCCTTCTGTAAAATTAATTGAAGAGTTAAACTCTACTGTTCCAGAATATCTCTGTGTTCCCAAGGCTTCTTCTGATGACTTGCCATCTGGAGGTAATGGTAAATTTGCTTGCTGGTAATCGTTTGATGCTTTCCATTGTATACTAATAAATAGTTGTGTGGGCAAAAAGTGTTGATGTATTAGATCATAAGTTGTACCTAGACTTACATAACTGTGATTATTTCCTGTGTATAATACTTGATTACGATCGCTACTTTCCACTGTTTGTTTCAGCATCAGCAAGAACTGGAGGATGGCCGTTTTGCCAGAGCTATTTGTGCCAAAGAAGCCAGTAAGGGGAGCCATGCGGATCTCGCCTGTATCTTTCCATGACTTAAAGTTCTGGAACCGCAGTTGAGTAAACATCTTTCTGTCTCCCGCTGGGCTGATCTGCTGCTACATGAATTTTAGTCAGGAATGAAAGGGATTTCCCAGCTAAGATAAAGATAGTCCGCTCCAGCTCAAAAAGCATGATGGACAAACGACAGCAAGCAATTCTAAATTTCTGGTTTGGTGATCCTCATTCTCCAGACTACGGACAGCCCCGATCACAATGGTTTGAGAAAGATCCAGCGTTCGATCAGCAGATCCGCGATCAGTTTGAGACCGATTACTGGCAGGCAATGGCAGGACACCTGAACCACTGGGTCAGTTCAGCAGCGGGTTGTCTGACTCTGGTACTGATTCAGGATCAATTTCCCCGAAATCTTTTCCGCAACACTCCCCAGGCTTTTGCCAGTGATGCCCATGCCCTAGAAGTTGCCGAAACGGCGATCGCTCAGGGGTTCGATCGACAACTCCTGCCCGTGCAACGCTGGTTTATTTATCTGCCCTTTGAGCACAGTGAAGATCTCGCCACCCAGGAACGCTCACTGCAACTCTGGGAAGACCTCAGAGATCATCCAGCCAGTGCCAGTTGTATTGAGTACGCCCAACGTCACTACGAAGTGATCCGGCAGTTCGATCGATTTCCTCACCGCAATGAAATTCTAGGACGGGACTCCACCCCAGCGGAATTAGAATTTCTGCGCCAGCCCGGTTCACGGTTTTAGCTGCACACAGGGCCATGGGGGGCAATCAACGTGGATTTCGCCGTAGATTAACTGAAGCGGGTACGGTGGTCATAGCTGGAATAAGGAAATTATAAAGAGTAGTGTAAATGCCAACGGGGGGTAGGGGTGGGGGGGTATAAAATTAGGGATAGGATTTATTTCGAGGAGTAATCACTTGAAAAAGGTTGAGGCTATTATTCGTCCCTTTAAGCTGGATGAAGTCAAAATTGCCCTGGTCAATGCTGGAGTAGTGGGCATGACAGTTTCGGAAGTCCGCGGTTTTGGTCGCCAGAAAGGACAAACGGAACGCTATCGGGGTTCAGAGTACACGGTGGAATTTCTCCAAAAGTTAAAGGTAGAAATCGTCGTGGAAGATGACCAGGTGGATATGGTTGTAGACAAAATTATCACTGCAGCTCGGACGGGGGAAATTGGAGACGGCAAAATCTTTATCAGCCCTGTGGAGCAGGTGGTGCGGATTCGGACAGGAGAAAAAGATCTCGAAGCAGTTTAACGGTTAGAGATCATGTCCGCTCAACCGTTAATTACTGGCAAAACGGGATTACTGGGGGTGATCGGCTACCCCATCCAACATTCCCTCTCCCCGGTGATGCACAATGCCGCACTGGTTGCCCTACAGCCGGGGGGATTGTCTGATTATGTCTATGTCGCCTTTCCGGTCAAACCAGAAGAGTTGCCAATTGCGATCAATGGGTTTGCGGCGATCGGGGTACAGGGCTTCAATGTCACCATTCCCCACAAGCAAGCGATTCTGCCCTTTCTAGCAGAAATTAGTCCCATTGCCCAAACCGTCGGGGCCGTTAATACGGTTAAGCGCGCAGCCCAGGGGTGGTGGGGAACCAATACGGATGTACAGGGATTTCTTGCCCCTTTGCGTCACTTGCAGCGGGATTGGTCGCAGGAGCAGGTGTTGATTCTGGGGTGTGGGGGATCGGCGAGTGCCGTTGTGGTGGCCTGTGCTCACTTGGGTTGTGGCTCTGTGGCGATCGTCGGTCGGGATCAAACCAAGCTGGCGGATTTTCAACACCGTTATCAGCATCTCGGCTTGAACTTAGCAGTCTATGGCTGGGATCAACTGGCCCATTTACTGCCCACCACCACCCTGCTGATCAATACCACACCGATCGGTCTATCGCCTCAGACTGAACAATCCCCCCTCACCGAGTCTGAAGTTGCGCTGCTGACCCCTGGGGCGATCGTTTATGACTTGATCTATACTCCCCGGCCCACCCGTCTCTTACAGCTCGCCCAGGCCCGGCAGTTAGTGAGCATTGATGGCTTAGAAATGCTGATCCATCAGGGTGCAGATGCCCTAGAAATCTGGATCGAGCGATCGCCCCCGGTTGAGATCATGCGACGGGCAGCCCTTAACTACCTTGATGGTGACGAACATCGGGCATAATGGACGGGAACCTTACCCCTGCAATTGGCAGTTGATCCAATGGCTGAATGGATTACCACCATGATGAATACCCTGGGCTACTGGGGGATTGGGATATTGATGTTTCTGGAAAATCTCTTTCCTCCTATTCCCTCAGAGTTGATCATGCCCCTAGCTGGGTTCACCATTTCTCAGGGCAAAATGACGGCGGGGGGTGCGATCGCGGCGGGGGTTATTGGGACGATGCTGGGGGCGTTACCCTGGTACTATATCGGGCATTTTTTAGGGGAAAAACGCTTATACAAGCTTGCCGATCGCTATGGGAAGTGGTTGGGGATCACTGGAGAAGATATTAGCCGGGCCAAAGGCTGGTTCGATCGTCACGGGGGTAAAGCCGTTTTTCTCTGCCGCCTCGTACCGGGGGTGAGAACCCTGATCTCCATTCCAGCCGGGATCAGCGCCATGCCCATGCTGCCGTTTTTGCTCTACTCCACTGTGGGAACCTTTCTCTGGGTTAGCTTCCTGACTGGAGCTGGGTATCTCCTGGGTAAAAATTATGCTCTTGTGGATGACTATCTGGGACCCGTGTCCAAAATTATCTTGGCCTTGCTGATTCTGGCTTTTGGCTTTTGGATAGGACAGCGCTGGCTCAAAAACCGTCAAAAGAAACGTCGGTTGTAAGGTTAATTTGATCTAACTCTCATCGCAGCGGCTAATCTCTTGTCTGACTTGCCTCCTTTCTCTGGTTATGCGCTCGGAATTGATACCACCAGTTCAGTCCTGGTTCTGGGTCTGAGCAATTTTGTCACTCCTGGTCGCTGGCAAACCTGGCAACTGGGACGGGATCTGTCGCTTTACCTGCAAGATGCTTTAGGAGAATTTATCCAACCCCAAACCTGGTCAGATTTAGCCTGGATTGCGGTGGCACGGGGACCCGGTAGTTTTACTGGAACTCGCCTGGGAGTGGTGACGGCCCGGACACTGGCTCAACAGTTGAAGTTGCCCTTGTTTGCCATTTCTAACCTGGCTGCTACTGCTCTGGCTGCGGTTCAGACCAGTCCAACTGCAACTGAAATTGCCGTAGAAAGTCCGGCTCGCCAGGGAGAGGTTTATGCTGCCATTTATAAATTTAATCCCCCAGCAGAATTACACACGATCCAGGCGGATCAGGTGCTAAAAACCAGTGAGTGGGAAGAATTTTTACAGACCTTTAGGGGGCAACGGGTCGGCGGCTCTCAACCCACTCCAACAGCAACGGCGATCGGGCAGGCCATGCTGCAATTGGCGCATCACCAGTGGCAACGGGGCGATCGACCGGACTGGTCCAGCGCAATTCCTTTCTATAACTAATCTGTGCTCGTTTTATGTTTTGCCGGATTGCTAGACTTGACTGCTGAGCCGCTGATAAACCGTGGCCAGGGCATCTTCATCCCCCACATTGCCGGGAAAGAGCACCACGGGTAAGTCTGGGAAGCGGGGATGATCGGCGGGAGTGCGGACAACGGAACAACCGGGCAGGATTTGACCTAACAATCGGGCCGATCGCAGAGCCAGTCCTGTACTCAGCACATCATTTGAGGTGATGCCCCCCTTGCTGATCAAGAAACCAATATCGACAGGTAATCCCTGAACGATCGCCATTAAGAGGGCGGAAACCGCCAGGCCAAACTCTAAGCGGGTCTGGGCATCCCCAAACTGTAATTCTTTTCGACTGGTATAAACAACGGGAGTTTTGCCGCCCTCATGCACCTGAAAGACCTGGGCCAGGGTGGTTGCCAGCAGTTGGGGGGATGCGTCTGTGTCCAGCAGTTGGCTCACATCCACTTCAATCCCCACCACTCCAGCTTCTAACAAGAGCCGCTCTAGCTGAGCTGTGGTTTTTTTGACGTGAGAACCCACCACGACGGCCCCCGGTTTACCCTGACGCACGTACTTCACCATCTCAGTGGCGGGAATGGGTTGGGGGGGCAATTGGGCCAGGGCAGTTAATAGACTGGCGGCACTGCGAAAGAGGAAGCGTTTTCCCTGACTGGCGGTCTGCAATATGTCGGTGGCAAACTGATTCAGATCAGCCTGGGTTTCGGCATCCACGACTCCACATTGATTCTGGTGGAGCTGCATTAACCGATCGCTGCAACCGGAACGAAGATCGGCTAACAAAAATCGTTCCACCGCCGTGGCCTTAATTCTACCCCCAGTCTTTTCTTCAACATAATCGGGCAGGTAGCTATGGTGGTAAGCAAAGACGGAATCACGGGCAAATTCAGTTTCGTGGACGGGGGTGGGTACAGCATTAATGATCAGGTAATGAATACTATTGCGGGTGATCCGTCCCCCTTCTAAAAAGGCCGGTACCAGAAAGTGAGCATCAAAGGGGCCCAGTTCGGCGGCGATCGCATCGGTTTCAACTGGATAATGCCCCCGCAAGGTCGAGTCGGAGCGGCTGACCACCAGAAAATCCTGGATCTGTTCCATCTCGATCGCCACCTTCAGATTCTGGCAAACCTCTCGCGTTACCTGTTCTGCCTGGGTTGGGGTGAGGGCACGGGTATTGGTGAGAATGAAAAAAATGGGAGCAGAATCAGCTAAGCCCAGCCGCAGGGTTTCAACATCCCATCGGGTTAATAATAAACAACTGTGAACGGTTTGAGAGCCAGTTGGATCATCATCGAGCACGATGATCTTCGGTTGGGTTTGCATAGGGTTGTGTCGCTGATGGTCTAGCGGATCGTCTAGATTTATTGTCGGGTAATCCGGCCATCCCTGGACCAGCGAGTGGGGAATTTAAGCTGGAATGGTAGAAAGAACTCGTTCCAGAAAACTGCGGGTGCGTTCCTGTTTGGGTTGGCGGAAGAACTCTTCAGGGTCACCTTCTTCAACAATCCGGCCATCGGCAATAAACACAACCCGATCGGACACATCGCGGGCAAACTGCATTTCGTGGGTCACCACCACCATTGTCATCCCTTCGTAGGCCAGATCACGCATCACTTTCAGGACATCGCCCACCAGTTCCGGGTCGAGGGCAGAGGTGGGTTCGTCAAACAATAACGCCTGGGGTTGCATGGCCAGGGCGCGGGCGATCGCCACCCGTTGTTTTTGTCCCCCTGACAATTGACTGGGATAGACATTGCGTTTATCTGCCAGACCGACCTTTTGCAACAGCACTTCTGCCATTTCAACGGCATGCTTCTTAGCCATTTTTCGCACCAGCAGGGGGGCTTCAATGACATTTTGTAACACCGTCATGTGGGGAAACAAATTAAAGTTTTGAAACACCATGCCCACATCCCGACGGATATAACTCAGTTGTTTAATGGTCATCTGGGGATGGAGGATATGACCATAAATTGAGATCTCGCCACTGGTGTGTTTTTCTAGCCCATTTAAACAACGAATTAATGTGCTTTTACCAGAACCGCTGGGCCCAATTAAAGCCACAACTTCTCGTTTTCTAACATAGAAGTCCACATCCTTAAGGATATGTTTATCACCAAAATACTTGTTAAGCTGATGGGTACGGATCACCACTTCATCTTCAACAGCGGCTGACGCAGGCATGGGTTCGGCAGAAAAGCTGGGAACAACATCAGGGGAAGATAAACCGGGTTCAACATCCATGCAAGGTGCTCTCTTAAGTTCAAGAAAGGAAAGGTTGAGATGAATTAGCCTTGGCAAGGCAAAGCCAGGCCGACAGGCTTAATTTAACCTGAAGTCCATGCCCAACGTGTAGCATACGAATCATAATAATAAACTATTGTCCGCATTCAGAAGGGAATTTTTAAGGACAGGGATAGATTCTATTTTGCCTCAATCAGGAAAGGCCACACCAGGAGAGTGCTATGGAACACAAGATGATCATTAATGGAGAAGCAGTTGCAGCAACGAGTAGTAACTGGCAAACGGTGATTGATCCGGCTACGGAATCCTCGATCGCTGAAGTTCCCCAGGCTGACTATGCAGATGTCGATCGAGCGGTGACTGCGGCCCAATCGGCCTTTAGTACCTGGTCCAAAATGGCTCCGGTGGAACGCAGTACCCTACTCCTGAAGCTGGCGGATGCCCTGGAAGCCCAGACTACAGCACTGGCGGAACTGGAAAGCCACAATGCTGGAAAACCGATCAAACTGGTGGCAAATGGGGATGTGCCCTTTGCGATCGATAATATTCGCTATTTTGCTGGCCAGGCCAGGGTGATCGAAGGGATTGCAGCCGGGGAATTTGTGGGGGGCTACAGCTCAACTGTGCGGCGGGAACCTGTGGGTGTGGTCGCGTCGATTGCTCCCTGGAACTATCCGATCATGATGGCGGCTTGGAAAATTGCACCGGCGATCGCTGCGGGGAATACGATCGTGATCAAACCTGCTCCCCAAACTCCTCTGACAACCTTGAAGCTAGCCGAAATTGCCCTGGAGGTTGGGTTTCCCCCCGGTGTAATTAATGTGGTGACGGGCGGTGGGCCAGAAGTGGGGGAGCCTCTGGTGACCCATCCCCATGTCCGCATGGTTTCCTTCACAGGCTCCACCCGGACGGGCAAACGGATTATGGAACTGGCTGCTCAAAAGGTCACCCGTGTTCATCTGGAATTGGGGGGTAAGGCCCCTTTGATTGTGTTTGCAGATGCCGACATTGAAGCAGCAGCACGGGGAGCGGTTGTTGGCGCTTATGTGAATACGGGTCAGGACTGCACCGCCGCAACTCGAATTCTGGTGGAAGCCTCCCGATATGAAGAATTTTTAGCCCGGTTTAAGGAGCTTTCTCAGCAGGTGCGGGTGGGATTGCCTCAGGCTGAAACCACGGATATGGGCCCCTTAATTTCGGCGGATCAACGCGATCGCGTGCATGGGTTTGTGCAACGGACTAAAGCAGCAGGCATCACTATGGCTCTGGGGGGCGAATTACCTGCGGGTACGGGCTATTTTTACTCTCCCACTATCTTTACCCAGGCTCCCCCTCAGAGTGAAATCATGCAGGAGGAAGTGTTTGGCCCGGTGGTGGTGGTCAATTCCGTGGCGGATGAGGCGGAGGCGATCGCGGTGGCCAATGACGTGCGTTATGGGTTAGCAGCTTCCGTCTGGACCAAAGATGTCTTCCGGGCCTGGCGAGTGGCGGGTGAACTGCAGTTTGGCACCGTCTGGATCAATGATCATCTTCCCCTGGCTTCGGAACTGCCCCACGGTGGGTTTAAAGAATCTGGTTTCGGCAAAGATTTGTCTCGCTATGCCTTTGAAGAGTATACGATCGCCAAGCACGTCATGTTTGACCTCAGTGGTGTAGCCAAGAAACCCTGGCACTTTACCGCTTTTGGTGACCCCGAATAGATCAAACCTGAATAGGTGGAAATTCGATGACAACCTCCCTGATAAAGAGCGCAGAAATTCTCCAACAGGATCAGGCAACCTGGCAGGATTATGTCAGCATGCGGGATAATCTGAACTGGCGAAAAATTGACTTTTATCAGGGATGGTTACGGGTTGAAATGGGTGCAGAAGGGCCAGCTCATGCTTCATTTAGCGATCTAATTACAGGACTGTTCTTTATTTGGGCTGTGCTGCATCCTGAATCTGTACTCCAATCCTATGGACGGTGTTTGATTGAGCATCCCGAAACTGAAGCTTGTGCTCCCGACCTGGTGCTGTACAAAGGCGAAAATATTCCCCGCTGGCAACCCGGAGAAGCCCGACGCATTATATTACCTCAGCACCGCATTCCAGATTTAGTCGGTGAAATTGCGGATACAACGTTGAGTATTGATCTGGATGAACGCAAGCAACTCTATGCCAGTTTAGGAATTCCTGAATACTGGGTGATTGATGTAAAAGGACTGCGCTTATTTGCCTTCGAGCTGACAGATGTTGGGACATACAGAGAAATTGCTGTTTCCCAGGTATTAACAGGCTTGCCGATCGCCCTGATGGAACAAACCCTGGAACGCTTAACCACCGAAACCAACACAGCTGCCGCCAATTGGTTTATGCAAAAATTGCAAACAAAATAATTGTTTTCTGGTTACGATTAATCCATGTGCCAATAATAAATTTATAAATAGAGGGATAATTGCAATGAAATTTGCAGGAATCTGGCATATTTACGAAATGGAACTGTGGGATGAAGATTACTTCAATATGGAAGTTCAGGCTTACATTTCCATTCAAGAGGATGGCAGCGGCGATTTTCAATTTGGATTGGTTACGGGAGAAATTGATGGAAAAGTTGTTCAAAACCGGGAAGGAGAAAGGTTTAAGTTCACCTGGGAAGGAAACGATGAATGTGATGCAGCAAATGGCAGTGGTTGGTTGAAATTGAAAGATGAAAATATGTTGGAAGGTAAAATAAAACTACACGGCGGTGATAGCTCCCTTTTTTCAGCTAAACGTGCATAAAAACCAAGCTTGTGTAAAGTATAGAATTGGGAGAAAAAGCTGTACTCCTTGCTCCTGAAATTATGCTTTTTTCTGATCAAACTGCAGAACCTTTAGCAGCACGGATGCGACCGCGATCGCTGGATCAGTTCATCGGTCAGGATCACATTATTGGAGAAGGGCGGTTATTGCGACGGGCGATTCAGGCGGATCAACTCTCTTCCCTGATCTTTTATGGCCCTCCTGGTACGGGGAAAACTGCCTTGGTTATAGACCTCACCCAGTTCAAAGTTCATTTGCAAAAGAATTAGAGAACATTGATACTACTGCCTTGGTTCATCTGGTGAATTTTAAGACTTGCGTCACTTGGTCTTAGCCAGACATTGCCTCAAATATGGCATCTTCCTCAACTGCCACAACATGGGGAATAGACTCAAACTGAGATAATTGGCCTCGATTAGCAGAGCCGATAATTGTCCCCGTGAGAGGCAAAACATCCTCCACTAACATGCCTGCTCTCTGTAATTGCTGAGCAACTTGATTAATTTCATTGTCACTACTTACATCCACCGCTACCAAGATGGAAATGTCTTTTTCTCTGATTGCCATTATGTTTTCTCCTTATTACAGAAGTTGATTCTTCTAGTCTACTGGCTAAACTGTTGGAAGCTCATTTCTAGATCTTGATTAAACCTGCGCCTACATCCTGTGCAGAAAGAGGGAGGTTCATTGCTGTTGAAGTAAGAAGTCTCCATAACTGATCTGCCGACAAGCTTGGATTTGCTTGGCGTAACAATGCGGCAATTCCTGCAACATGTGGAGTAGCCATGCTCGTACCATCAAGCGAATCATACCGTGTTTGCCAGGAAAGAGAATTTGCCGGGTCCGGGGCGCTGGAATAGACTGCAACTCCTGGCCCAGCAATATCCACTCGCCCACCTTGTGGGTTAATACCACCATTACTGAAATCTGCTACTTGTAACCGATCATCCACTGCTGCTACTGCCATAAACGAGGGACAGTTGGCAGGACTACTGACTGGAACAACCACTCCCCGTTCTCTCCTGGAATCATTACCTGCGGCGGCTATCAGCAAACAGTTCTGGCTGAGTGCTCGTTGTCCCAGGTGATCGAAGACAATGGAGTATCCCTGCCCTGCTTTAACTGCACCTCCTAGGGAAAGGGAGACTACCTGGCAACCCTGGCTGATTGCCCACTCAATGCCTGATAGCGTTGAACGCCCCAATGCCCTTCCTTGATTAGATAAAACCTTACCGACGTATAATTCTGCCTCATAAGCAATTCCATAACGGCGAACAGCCAAACCAGGACTCAAAGGACCACAGGCTGTACCCACACAATGAGTGCCATGACCGTTACCATCCTGTACGTCCTGTCCTGGGATAAAGGATTGGTGGATGATTGTCCGGCTCAAGAAATCAGGATGTTTCAGATCTAATCCAGTATCCAGGACGGCTACTCTGACACCTTGTCCACTCAAGGAGGACTTATCTACCCCTGTAGCTGCTAATCCCCAGGTATGGGTTGCCGTGTCCTGAAAAGAAATAGTTTGTTGACTGGTAACTTGCGATTCTGCTGTTCCAGAAAGCTTTGTGTAAAGGTGATTGACAGCGTCCCGATATCCCTCTAAGTAGGCCGGTAATAGATCGGGAGCTAAACCGCCAAAAGCATAAAAGATTGGTTCTGGCTCAATGGCTGTGATCGCTGTGCCAACCGTAGACAAGCTAATTGCCTGTTCCGCTTGCTCTGGATCAGCCGTTAGCACTGCAACACCAAGACGATCAAAAATAATGACATCAGCATCCTGACTTACCTGGGCCACGTCTACCGCATCGTTAGCGTAATCACGGGAATGAGCCACTGCCTGTAGTCCCGCCTGATCCAACAGCAGGGACAATACCTGATCCTCTTCCCCAGATTCAAAGCTGACCAGTACACCAGGCTGTAACCCTTGCAACTCAAGCAGTTCATTCTCCTGTGTAGAGATATCCTGTGCTATCGGTGTAGATCTAATCACTAAAGTAGTCCCCTATATAGAAGCGAAAGCGTTATTCTTTTATAAGATTACCGTTGCCACACAAAATCAGCAATGACCGATGTACCTCGTGTACTGTTAATTTTCTTTTCAACGTCAGACAGATCCTTCCTTAGTGATATAGATTACATCTTGACAGTGATACTATATGTAGTATCATAAAAAGTTGTGTGAAACACTGAAGTTACTTACGGCATGAGGAGTTCTTATACACATCACAGTTTCATCTGTTTACAGCCATACTGCCATAACAGGCGAGCAAGCCTCAGGCAATTCTCTGGTTTTGCAATTCCTTAAGTGCTTTAGCACCACGAGTTAGCAGATAACTCAATGTTGGGGGGCAACCATTGGTCCTAATTCACTTACAACTCTGTTTCTAGGCAGTGATGATCAATGAGCAAGTTTGAAAAGTTGATTGATTATCTTCGATCTAAACCAACAGAGTTATCTTTCGAAGATGTTCGAAGGATTTTAGAGAATTTTGGATTCATGGAAGTGCGGGTGAGTGGTAGCCACCATATCTTTAAGCATAAAGATGGACAAATGGTTACTATACCTACCAAATCTGGGCGAAAGGTAAAGCGAGTCTATCTACAAAAAATTCTCAACCTAATTGAGTTTGGAAATCATGATGCGGACTAAACAGCTTACACAGCGACCAGTTGAATACTACCTTGGACTTTCTTATCCAGTTACTCTATATCCTGATCCAACTGGAGGATTTACAGCCGAAATCAAAGACCTTCCTGGTTGCTTAACTCAAGGTGAAACTGCCGATGAAGCAATGGAGAATATCCAGGATGCTAAGGCTCTCTGGATAGAAACTACATATGATGATGGAAAGGAGATCCCCGTACCATCAACAGATGAACAGTATAGCGGTAAGCTACTGTTGCGTATCTCACGCTCATTACATCGCAAACTAGCTGAACAGGCAGAGCAAGAAGGTGTAAGTTTAAACTCTCATCTAGGTATCCTACTTACTGAGAGTTATCAGTTGAAGCAAGATCTTTTGGTAATTAGTGGGCTGATTTTAAGGAGAAACAAAAAAATGGCTATCAATTGTAATGGAACTAAGCAAGGCGGAGCAATTATCCTACCGGAAGAGTTGCAACAATGCTTGGATGCCATGATCCCTGATGGAGCGGAAACGCCAATCGAGATAACTTTACCCATGACAGAGGAAGATAGGGAAAAACTGGATGAGATTGCAGGAAAGTATGTAGACGATGGTGAGTTGGAGAAGGTTTTGGCAGAGATCTATCGTCTGCGAGATGCGAATGTAGGAACTTATGATAAAATCGCCAATGGTGATTGATCTACTTCCTACATCATCATGTACTTGCTTGACACTTGCATTTGCTTCGAATACATACGTGGCAGCCAAGCTGTAATTGACAGAGTTACTCCAAATTTAGACCGTTGCCGTATACCAGCAATGGTATATGGTGAGCTTTGTGCTGCCAAGTATTATTTGTCTTCGCCTAACAACCAAGAGGTTCTGCAAGGTTTTTTGAAATCCTTTAAAAATAGAGTTCTTAAATTTGATCAGATGGCAGCTGAAGAGTTTGGTAGGATCTCAAGGGAACTCCGCGAGAAGGGAAAAGAGCAGAACTTTGAAGAAATGCGCCTTGCTGCTTTAGCTCGATGTCATAGTGCAACAATTGTTACCGATGAAGACAGAGCTCAAAAGCTAAAGGCCATTAAGGTAAAATTTACGACAAGCTGGTTGAAAAGTGATACAAAATTAGAAATTCTCTTTCCCAAAATTACGGATGAACCAGGTATTGTCTATAGAGTAGCCACAATATTAGCTGCCTCTCAGATAAACATTGAGGAAGCTTCTGCTACAGTTACTGCTGATGATAATTTGCTTAAGTTTAGTAGGTTATATTGTCAATCTGATTTAAACATCAACAATTTAATATCTAAGATTAAGAACGAAACAGGCTTTTCCGAGCCAAGGGTTATTTTTAATGGTGGTAATCCATCTATAAATTCAGAAATAATAGAAAGTAACGCTCGTTTTGCTATTAAAATTGAACTTGATAGCCCTAAGAGAGATGAACCAGTTATTCCATTTCTTATTACTGGGGTTGATAGACCTGGTCTTGTGGCAGACATTGCACGCTTAACATTTAATCAAAACTTAAATATTATTAGGTTCTCATCAACTACTAGTTATCGGAAACCTCTCACAGACAATGGTCTTAACTTTGAAATTAGATTTTCGTTTTATGATAATCGTGAAGTTGATTGGGATTCTCTAAAATCCGATATCAAGAGTATTGAAGGTGTAAGCTGTATCACAACAATTTGAAATATTTTTTGGCTGTTAACTTTTTTGGTCCAGTTGGTTGGTCCTTGAAAAATCAGATTTTACCAACTTTGTTAATGCAAAAAGAAATAAGCTATTTATTAGTCCTTGATTTATAAATCAAAATTCAAAACATCGGCATTAATTATGGACTATTGAATCAATAACAGCAATTAATTTTGGTTGTTTAGGATCTCTACAATCGTTTGATTTATTCCCTTGGCTTGACATGACTTTTGCTGACCAAACAGCAGAACCCTTGGCAGCACGGATGCGGCCGCGATCGCTGGATCAGTTCATCGGTCAGGAGCACATTATTGGAGAAGGGCGGTTACTGCGGCGGGCGATTCAGGCAGATCAACTCTCTTCTCTGATCTTTTATGGTCCACCGGGTACGGGTAAAACCACGCTAGCTCGAATGATTGCCCATACAACCCAGGCTTACTTTATTGCGATTAATGCGGTACTGGCAGGCGTTAAAGAAATTCGAGCCGCGGTGGAAACAGCTCAAACTCATCAACAGCTCAGGCAACGCACGATTCTATTTGTAGATGAAGTCCATCGTTTTAATAAAGCTCAACAGGATGCCTTGCTGCCCTGGGTGGAAAATGGCACATTGATTCTAATTGGTGCGACAACCGAAAATCCTTACTTTGAAGTCAACAAGGCGCTGGTCAGCCGCTCTCGCATTTTTCAACTCAAACCCCTGTCAGAACAAGATCTTTATCAAGTCGCTTGCCAGGCATTGCACGATCGGGAACGAGGATATGGCAACCTCAAGGTTCGGGTGGAGGACGATGCCCTGGCCCATCTGGTGAATGTGGCCAATGGGGATGCCCGTGCTCTGCTCAATGCTCTGGAACTGGCAGTCGAAACCACACCCAGGGACACTCAGGATCAGGTTCACATTACCCTGGCGATCGCCGAAGAATCGATTCAGCGCCGGGCGGTGCTCTATGACAAGGAAGGGGATGTCCACTTTGATACGATCAGTGCCTTTATCAAAAGTCTGCGGGGTTCCGATCCAGATGCAGCGCTCTACTGGTTGGCCCGGATGATCTATGCCGGTGAAGATCCACGGTTTCTGTTTCGACGCATGTTGATCCTGGCCAGTGAAGATGTGGGACTGGCTGATCCCCAGGCGGTGATGGTGGTGAATGCCTGTGCTGCAGCTTTCGATCGGATTGGCTTACCAGAAGGTCATTATCCCCTGGCTCAAGCGGCTCTCTATTTGGCTACCGCTGCTAAGTCCAACAGTACGATGGGGTTCTTTGATGCCCTCAAAGCCGTGGAGCAGGAGCGGGAGGGGGATGTTCCCAATCACCTCAAGGATAGCAATCGGGATAAACATAGCTTTGGGCACGGAGCGGGTTACAAATATCCCCATGCTTACCGGGAGCACTGGGTGGCTCAGCAGTACCTGCCAGATAATTTGCAGGGCCAAATGTTCTATCAACCCTCAACTCAGGGCTACGAAGCGCAGATCAGCGATCGACTGGCTCAGCAACGGGAAGCCCAACTGGCCGCTATTCTGGAAACTGAAAATTTAGCGACCCCCGAAAACCTGACGTTCGGCCCCACTATCCCCGCTCAGGAACGCTGGTTACAACGCACGATCGGGCAAACCAGTCAGCAGTTAGCAACCGTTCGCGATCGGCTGTTCAGTTTGGCCCAACTGCAGCGGCATGAGGTGGTTCTCGATCTAGAGGCCAGCAGTGGCTTGCTCACCTGGGAAGCGATCCGTCAAGTACCGGAAGGGAGTGTTTATGCCAGGGTATCCACCACAACCGAAGCTGAAGCCCTGAATCGGCTGGGGGAGGCTTTACCGGAACTACGCCGCCCGATTGTTCTGACCGTAGCTCTCCAGCATCTCTCTCAATACCTGAACCAGCACCATCCCCACCAGAGGTTTGACTGCCTGATTGGCCGCAATGTGTTTCAGTCCGATCTCGATCGAGGGGAAGGGTTGAGGGAATTAGCCCAATGCCTGCAACCCCAGGGACGACTGGTACTGGCAGAACTGCTTCCCCGGCATAGTCAGCGGATTTATCATCTCCTCGATCGAGCCGCTCTGAACTCTGACTTATATCAACGCTGGGTCGAAGCAGAAGAAGCCATCTACAGCCCAAGGGGGGACGCAAGCCTGAACTGGGATCAGACGCAGTTACAGCAGGTGCTAGAAAGAGCGGGATTGACGGTCAGCCTGGAATGTTTCACCAGTCCACTGGATCTCTACATCTCCCCAGGGTTGTTACAGCGATGGTTCAGTCCCGGTGGCGATCGGCTCTCCTATAGCGATCGACTGACGCGGTTTCTTTCATCTGAAGAGATTGCTTCCATTCAGGCACAATTGACCCGACAACTCCTGCATCAAACTGTGAGCTGGCAACGGACGATCGGATTTGTCATTTCCCATAGGGAGTGATCCTCAGCCAACTTTGTCACAAACACACCTGAGAAAGAGGGTTAATACGATCGAAAAATCCACGATCGGGAGCATATGACGATCTGGTAGTAAAACGAACATGAAAAAGTTGCTTGTTAGCCTGATCCTTGCTGCAGTTGGACTGGTCTTTACTCTGGGACATGGTATCACTACTGCTCAGGTGCCTGAAATCCAGCCCCTCCAGACGGTTTCCTCTGGGGAGGTAAATTTGAAAGCGACAGGCTCAGCGGAAGTTATGGCTCAGGCTCCTGCTCTACCCTCGAACTTCAATGCTGCCCTCAACCCAATTGATATGGCATTTATGATGGAAGCCAGCCTGGCGGGGAATGGCAATATGATGCTGGGTCAACTGGCTTTGCAACGGGCCGGCAGTGAGGAAGCCCGAGAGTTTGCTCAGGCAGAAATTAACGAACAGATGCAGATTAAGAATGATTTGAGCCAAATTGCTCCCCGCTTGGGGGTAACTCTGCCCCAAAATCCTGCCCCCAAATTTGAGGCCGCTATGGCTCAACTTTCCCAACTCTCTGGTAGGCGTTTTGATTCCGCTTATATGAATGAAGGAGGCATTAATGCCCACCTGGAAAATGCAGCTTTGTTTCAGCGCGAAGTTACTTTTGGGCGTAACCCGGATCTTGTTGCCCTGGCTAATCGAGGCTTACCCATTATTAACCGACACTTTGACCTTGCCAGCGATTACACGGACTACCAATTTGCTCGTGTTTCGCAACGGTTTAATGATCCCCAAAATATCTCCGATGCTTTAACACCCCAGCGGGATTTAGCTTGAGCAGCGTTTAAGAATCTATGTCCAGGGAGAGTGTTGAAATTTGAATTGTTCAGTTTTAAGCAGGGTTAAACAACCTGAAACTTTAAGTTGTATTACTTCTGGATGAATCTCTCCCTTTAGTTAGAAAAGTGGCGCAGAAGTATTAGTTAGGGTAACAAGAACTAGCCTTCTCTATTCCTGGGGAGCAGAGACAGTTGATCTTCTCTGGCAATTCAGGTCTGGTGGTAGAGACTTACTTCTAATCCTTCGGATATAGCCTATGGCAACGAGATATCCCAAATTCAGTCAGGATCTGGCTCAAGATCCAACGACGCGGCGTATCTGGTATGCTCTTGCGACTGCCCACGACTTTGAAAGTCACGATGGCATGACGGAAGAGAATTTATACCAGAAGATTTTTGCTTCTCACTTTGGTCACGTCGCCATTATCTTTCTCTGGACATCTAGCTTACTGTTCCATGTCGCCTGGCAGGGTAACTTTCAGCAGTGGATCACCGATCCCGTCAATATTCGCCCGATTGCCCACGCGATCTGGGACCCTCAATTTGGTAAACCCGCTGTCGATGCCTTTACCCAGGGTGGAGTGAACTATCCAGTCAATGTTGCCTATTCCGGGGTCTATCACTGGTGGTACACGATCGGCATGAGGACCAATAATGACCTCTATTTGGGGGCCATTACACTGCTGTTGCTGGCCTCGCTGTTTTTGTTTGCGGGCTGGCTGCACCTGCAACCCAAATTCCGTCCCAGTCTGGCCTGGTTCAAAAATGCGGAATCCCGCCTGAACCACCACCTGGCCGGCTTATTTGGCGTCAGTTCCCTGGCCTGGGCCGGTCACCTGATCCACGTTGCCATTCCCGAAGCGCGCGGTCAGCATGTGGGTTGGGATAATTTTCTCCGGGTTCTTCCCCACCCCGCTGGGTTAGGTCCCTTTTTCACGGGCAACTGGGGAATTTATGCTCAAGATCCAGATACGGCAGGACACATTTTTGGTAGCTCAGCAGGGGCCGGAACCGCCATTCTCACCTTTCTGGGAGGCTTCCATCCCCAAACTCAATCCCTCTGGCTGACGGACATGGCCCATCACCACCTGGCGATCGCGGTCATTTTCATCATTGCCGGGCATATGTACCGGACGAACTTTGGGATTGGGCACAGCATCAAGGAAATGCTGGATAGTAAAGCGGGTTTGTTGACACCCCGGAGTGAAGGTCAGTTTAATCTGCCCCACCATGGTCTCTACGAAACCTATAACAATTCCCTCCATTTCCAACTGGGGATTCACCTGGCTGCCCTGGGAGTTGCGGCTTCTCTGGTGGCACAGCATATGTATTCCCTGCCGCCCTACGCCTTTATAGCTAAGGATTACACCACCCAGGCGGCCCTCTATACCCATCACCAGTACATTGCTGGATTCCTGATGGTAGGAGCCTTTGCCCATGCGGCGATCTTCTGGGTGCGGGATTATGATCCGGCTCAGAATAAGGGGAATGTGCTCGATCGTATGATTCAGCACAAGGAAGCGATTATTTCCCACCTCAGTTGGGTTTCTCTCTTCCTCGGTTTCCACACCCTGGGCCTGTACGTCCATAACGATGTTGTGGTCGCATTTGGCACACCAGAAAAGCAAATTCTGATTGAGCCGGTGTTTGCCCAGTTCATTCAGGCTGCCCACGGTAAGGTGCTCTACGGTATGGATACGCTGCTGTCCAACCCGGATAGTATTGCCACCACTGCCTGGCCCAACCACGGCAACGTCTGGCTGCCCGGCTGGCTGGATGCGATCAACAGTGGCACCAATTCCCTCTTCCTGACGATTGGCCCAGGAGATTTTCTGGTTCACCATGCGATCGCCCTGGGACTGCACACCACTACCCTGATTCTGGTTAAGGGTGCCCTGGATGCCCGTGGCTCCAAGCTGATGCCCGACAAAAAAGACTTCGGCTATGCCTTCCCCTGTGATGGCCCCGGTCGTGGCGGTACCTGCGATATCTCTGGTTGGGATTCCTTCTACCTGGCCATGTTCTGGATGCTAAATACGCTTGGTTGGGTGACGTTCTACTTCCACTGGAAACACCTGGGGATCTGGCAGGGCAATGTAGCGCAGTTCAATCAATCCTCCACGTACCTGATGGGTTGGTTGCGAGATTACCTCTGGCTCTATTCTGCTCCGTTGATCAATGGCTACAACCCCTTTGGCATGAACAATCTAGCTGTCTGGTCCTGGATGTTCCTATTCGGGCATTTGGTCTGGGCAACGGGCTTTATGTTCCTGATTTCCTGGCGGGGTTACTGGCAGGAGTTAATCGAAACCCTCGTCTGGGCCCACGAACGCACTCCTCTGGCTAATCTGGTCCACTGGAAAGATAAACCCGTGGCGCTCTCGATCGTTCAGGGTCGGCTGATTGGACTAGCTCACTTTACGGTTGGTTATGTCTTGACCTATGCCGCTTTTCTCATAGCTTCTACGGCAGGAACGTTTGCCTCGGCTCCATAGTCAACTTCTAGGCGTTAAGACGCTCACCTGGGCTACAGTGATCTGAGTTTGGGTGAGTAGAGCAGAGAAAATTTAGGGATAATGCCGATCGGTTTTTAATGATCCGTGAAGTGTTATCCCTTTTTACATCTTGATTTCAGATCGTATTGTTATTGCCGACTAACCTGGGTGGGTAAGGCTCCGGGTTGCACAGGTAGGGTAAGGTCCTGACCATTGCGGCGAATTTCCAGCTTCATGGTGCCCCCGATCGCCGTATTTTCGACGGCCTCCTGCACCTGATCAGCCCGTAGGACTGGTTGACCGTTAATTTTTTTGATCACATCCCCAGTTTGCACCCCCCCTCGCGCGGCTGGAGAATTGGGAAGGACTTGAAAGACCAGCACCCCCTGATCTTCCTGCACTTCAAAGGGACGCTTAGGATTACTATTAATTTCGGCTTTGACACTGGGGGAAAGGCTGGCCATGCGAATCCCCAGGAAGGGATGGTTAACTTTACCCTGGCTGATCAACTGGTTGGCAATCCGTTGGGCCAGCTTGATCGGAATGGCAAACCCTAACCCCTGGGCCCCGTCGATAATCGCTGTATTCATGCCAATCACTTCACCACGCTGATTGAGCAGGGGTCCACCGGAATTCCCCGGATTGATCGCCGCATCGGTTTGAATGAAGCCTACCCGTTTATCGGGAACACCAACGGCCCCACTGGAGCGTCCGGTTGCACTGATAATGCCCGCCGTCACTGTATAGTCCAGACCGAGGGGGTTGCCGATCGCGATCGCCCATTCTCCTGGCCGTAGTTGATCAGAATCCCCCATTTGTACAGTGGGCAGATTGGTCGCTTCAATTTTTACGACTGCCACATCTGTGAGGCTATCCAGACCCATCACCCGGCCCTGAAAGGTCCGCCCATCTTTTAGCGTCACCGTTACCCTATCAGCGCCATCGATGACATGGGTATTGGTCAGAACGATGCCATTGGAATTGATAATAAATCCTGAACCCGTCCCCCGCTGTACCTGGGTTGCTGGTGGCTTGGGTAGGGCAGCCCCAAAAAATTCTTCAAAAAAGGGATCGTTAAAGAAGCCAGGCATCCGAGTTCTCACCGTACGGACCGCATCAATCCGAACCACGGCTGGCCCCACCCGTTCAACTGCTTTGACAATAAAGTTTGGATCTCCGTTCGGTAAAGGCGCAGGCAATTGGGCCAGAGCAGGCTCATTGAGGGGTGGGTGGGGGGAGAATGGAGCAGGAATCAGGGTTAGGAGCGATCCCGTGCAGATTAAGGCTGAAGTCACCGACCTGGATAAAGTAAACCTGGGGAACATAGGCGGCAGCAAGAAATTAAATAACTAGCACAGATGGAAGCGGCAGCAAACAGGTTTCTCTGAGAAGTGGAAGACTCAGAATTTTTATTAAGGCGTCAGCCCTCAGCAAACATCCTCAGGTAGGAGAAGCCCTGTAGACAAATTCTATCCACAGTCTGACCTGATTACTACCAAGCCAATTGTGCAATGCTGTCATCTCGTTGCGATCGCTTCATGACTTCCCCTCTCTCTGCTAAGCTTGAGCCTTGCTCCTGGGGGTTAAATTTTCTAAGGTGATCACTATTTGGAAGCGAAGGATAGTTGGAAACGAAGGATGGCAAAAATGAATGCTGTGATGGTGGTCGGAACCACATCCCATGCCGGTAAATCCCTGCTAACAGCGGTGATCTGTCGTTTGCTAGCTCGTAGCGGCCAGCGGGTGACTCCATTCAAAGGGCAGAATATGGCGCTGAATGCCTATGTGACAGCGGAGGGGGGAGAAATCGGTCATGCTCAAGCGGTGCAGGCCTGGGCAGCGGGGGTAGAACCACAGGTGGAGATGAATCCGATTCTACTCAAACCTCAGGGGGATATGACCTCTCAGGTGATTTTGTTAGGCAAGGCGATCGGCAAGGTGGGGGCAGCGGATTACTATCGCGAGTATTTCGATCGAGGCTGGCAAACCATTCGGGACTCTCTGGACAAATTAGCACAAGAGTTTGACTGGGTTGTGTGCGAAGGGGCAGGGAGTCCAGCAGAAATCAATTTAAAACACCGAGACTTAACGAATATGCGCGTGGCCCGGTATTTGAATGCACCTACGGTATTAGTAGCAGACATCGATCGGGGTGGGGTATTTGCCCATATCGTCGGCACTTTGGAATTATTAGACCCAGAAGAAAGAGCTTTAATTAAAGGCATTATTATTAATAAATTTCGGGGACAGCTATCGCTGCTGGAGTCTGGGATTACCTGGCTGGAGGAACGAACGGGAATTCCGGTACTGGGGGTGATTCCCTGGCTAGATATTAGTTTACCCGCGGAGGATTCCCTGGATTTATTTGAGCGCCGTCCGAACCGCAAAAATGCTGAATTAACGATCGCGGTGATCCGTTTACCCCGAATTGCCAACTTTACTGATTTTGATCCGCTAGAAGCTGAACCCAGTGTCCATTTGCAATACCTTCAACCGGGACAATCTTTAGGAACCCCTGATGCTGTGATTTTACCGGGTTCAAAGACAACCATTCCCGATCTACTGGCTTTAGAAGCAACTGGAATGGCTGCACAAATTAAAACCTATGTGGCTGAGGGTGGGGTAGTCCTGGGGATTTGTGGGGGCTTACAAATGTTAGGACAGTTGATTTCTGATCCCTCTGGAACGGAAGGGCAACCAGGCGATTTTCCCGGTCTAGGTCTATTGCCTCTAGCAACCCTCATGCAGGGCGATAAAATTACCCGGCAACAACAGGCGATCGCTCAGTATCCCCAAGTTGATTTACGGGTAAAGGGTTATGAAATCCATCAGGGAGAATCCAGGATAACGGTTGATTTACCGGAGGCTAAATTTATACATCAACTTTTTGATCAGCCGGGGTTGGGCTATGTGAATTCTGAGCAAACTGTCTGGGGAAGTTATCTACATGGACTCCTGGATAATGGGGGTTGGCGCAGAGCATGGTTGAATTGTTTGCGTCAGCGCAAGGGTTTACCCCCCTTATCTTTGCAGATCAGTGATTATCAGGTGCAAAGAGAGGAATTATTAGACCGGGTGACAGATGCGATCGCACCGTATTTAAATTTAACTCCTTTGTTCGGAGAAGAAACTTCTAAACGATGTTAGCAAGCCTGTCTTGTCTACTAGTCTTCCTGCGGTGGATGTAATCCAGCTATTAGTAGCAATTTGCGGATATTAATTACCCCAGGGCGATTCAGCTTGAGAGCATGAATTGTAGCTCTTCCTATAGCAGTAAGTCCAATGAGTTCAAGATAGTCTATACTCCAGCCAAAATGATCCTGCCAAACATGTTGTCTGGGGTGGTAGAGAGGTACCTGAGTTTGGCTGAGTGAGTCCAAGGCTTGCAGTTTAGTATACTTATGACCATTACAGCCACCGCAGGCTAATGCCAAATTATCCAGCGAAGTTTCACCCTCTACAGTTACGGGAATAATGTGCTCCATTACAAAAGGCTGAGAACTATAGTCCATTGAACATTTGCAATATTCACAGCACCGTTTTGCCCGCTCAATAACTTGCTGCTGTTCAGCAATAGTAATGTAGCGCCTAGACATTGACAACTGGCGGGTGAATACCAAGCTGGTGCATTAGCAGAGGAAGTGGTACCTGGCGTAACTGGGAGAGTTCAATCAAATGTTGCAGTCGCTCGGCATCCGCTTGCTCAACCATATCCACAAGAAACAGGAATTCCTGGTGTTCTTCAGGAGTAATAGATTCGGCACGTATTTTAGCTCTCAGTTCGTCGTAGCGACATTGAGTAGCTTCAGGTAGTCCTCGGTTAATCTGTTGCAGCAGTTCAGCTTCGGATTGGGGTAGGCTAGGAGTTTTGCGCCGTGCTAGAAGGAAGTTGACCTGTTCGGCAAACCTTTCTAAATCAGCAGTTTCTAGCTGCGCCACACCGCTCAGTAATTGATTCAGTTGGACTTGGCTCATCACGGTTTCTCCATCCTGTTTGAATTTTATTTTAAATACGCGATCGTTACCCCCTGTCCGCCATCCGCTGGTTCGGCAAATTCAAACCGATCAACACGAGAATTGTTTTTCAAAAACTCATGTACGCCCTGGCGTAACTTCCCCGTACCATAGCCGTGAATAATCCAGACGGCACCGCTACTGGCATTCCCGATCGCCTGATCTAGGCTCATTTCGGCATCTGCTACCCGGCTACCCCGCAGGTCGATGGTGTTCTGACTGGTGCGTAGAGTGGGGGTGGGGGGAGGCGGTGGGGGAGGAACTGCAGGTTTAGTTTTGGGCAGGGGTTCGGCTTTTTCACCTGTCAAAGATTCGATCTCGGTCAGGTTCACGTTCATTTTCATCAAACCAAACCGAACCGTTAATTCTCCGTCAGCATTGGGAGCGGTGATTACTTCTGCGGTTTGACCAAGGCTGGGAATCCGCACTCGATCGCCAAGCTGGGGACGAAAACCGGGTTTGGGGGGGGGACTGGCGGGTTGCTTGCGGGAGGGTAAATAGTCCGTGGCGACCCGATCGAGGGATTGACTGGCCTGCTGAGCATCCTGGGCTGTTTGGCCTTGCTGGAGCTGACGAATAATCCGGGCTACTTCGGCTTTGGCGGTGGCGATCGCCTGCTGAACGGTCTGTTCCTGTTGCTGCCGGAGGGTTTGTTCCCTGGCCTGGAGTTGCGCTGCTTTTTGCTCTAATTCGCGATGTAACCGTTCAGTTTGGGCCAGTAATTGGGCGGCCGCCTGGGAGCGAGTTTCCTGCTGTTTGCGCTGGGCTTCCAAACCGGCAATCACCTGATTCACATCCTCTGTTTTGCGGTCCCCCAGTTGGGTTTCAGCAGCGGACAGAACCCTTTCATTTAAACCGAGGCGACGGGCAATGGCCAGGGCATTGGATCGACCGGGAATTCCCCAGAGTAAGCGGTAGGTGGGGGCAAGGCTGGCTTCGTCAAATTCAACGGAAGCATTTTCAAACCGCAGATCCTGGTACTTCAGGGCTTTGAGTTCGCCAAAGTGGGTGGTGGCCACGGTCAGATAGGTGTGGTCTGCCAGGTAATGGAGTAAGGCAATGGCCAGAGCCGTTCCTTCTGTTGGATCAGTGCCCGCGCCCACTTCATCCAGCAACACCAGCGCTTTGGCAAGGGAATCGCTGGGAAGATCAGCATTGTTATTTTCCGGGAGCGTTGCGGCCCGATCGGCTTCTTTATCTTTTAAAGAATTTAAAACTTGGCTGATACAGCGGATATGGCCCGAAAACGTGGATAAACTTTGCTGCAGGGATTGCTCATCCCCAATATCTGCCAAAATTTGCTCAAACCAGGGCAGTTCAACGGGTTCACGGGCGGGAATAAATAAGCCAGCTTTGGCCATGAGGGCAGCCAGTCCCAGGGTTTTTAAGCTGGCCGTTTTTCCGCCAGTATTTGGCCCGGTAATGACCACAACACGAGTTTGGGGTTGAATGCTGAGGTCGATCGGCACCACCTCGGCTCCCTGTTCATGGCGCTGTTGCCAGACCAGCAGGGGATGCCGCAGTTGCCGCAGGGTAATTTTTTCGCCAGCATGGGTTGTAATAAAATGGGGCCGGTTTCCCTCCAACCAGGTGCTATAGCGAGAACGGGCAGCAGCGAGATCCAGACTAGTGACAATCTGCAGGAGTTGCTCTAAATCTGCCTGAACCGCTCCAACCTGTTGGCTTAACTGGCGTAAAATCGCTTCAACTTCAGTTTGTTCCTGCCGGGCTAATTGCCGCAGTTGATTGTTGAGGTTGATGGTCGGCTGGGGTTCGATGTACAGGGTGGCCCCACTGCTGGAACTATCGTGGACAATACCGGGAACCGCATCTTTCTGAGGGGCTTTAACTGGAATCACAAAGCGATCGCTGCGCTGGGTGATCACCGCTTCCTGAAGGGCACTGGCTTTGCGCTGCAGAATGTCCTGTAAAATCCGTTGAATTTGTTGTCTCACCTGCCGCTGGCGATCGCGAATTTCGGTCAGTTTGGCGCTGGCCCGATCGGCTACTTCCCCGGCATCATCAATACAGCGATGAATCTCTTGCTCCAGTTCAGGATAGGTGCGTAAGGGCGTGACAAGCTGACTGAGGAGGGGACAATCGGGTTGGCGTTCGATCGTCCGGCGTAAATTGCGGGCAGCCGCTAAAGTACTGGCAATTTGAGACAGTTCAACCGCAGTCAGGAGCCCCCCTAATCCGGCTCGTTCCAGGGCATGGGTGAGGTCATAAATCCCTTCAAAGCTGAGACTCGTCGGAGAAGCATTTTCCAGAGTGTAAACTTCCTGGGTTTGCTGCATCAACACCCGACTTTCTGCCTCTGAGGTGGGGATAGGCAGGTTGCGGGCCAGCAGAGTTCCCAGTTTGGTACAGGCAAAGGTGGCAAGGTGCTGGCACAGACGCGGCCATTCCAGCAATTCCAGAGTTTTGGCTTGGATAGCGTTCAAGGATTCCCCTCAGCACAGGACATAGACAAGACTTAGAGCAGGTACTTACACAGCAGCTATTTACGATCCTAGACATTCTGCTCCTGCGTGGGCACATCCCCAGCAACGAGATCTAACTCACCCAGGCTGAGCAAAGCTTGCGGGTCTATCTTGAGAGCGTTTATCTAAGCCGCTAACTGTATTACGGTAACGGGAGTAAAGTTTATTAGAGCGTTTTGTGGATAAAAATCTGGCACGGGCGGGGGAACTCAAAACCATTCTGACGGATTATGCTCTGGAGGCGGAAGGGGGAATGGCAACGGCTCTGGAAGCGTTCACAGCTCAACAGTTAACTCAGTTTTCCCGATCGCCCCTGGCCATTTCCCAACCCACGGATCTGGCTATGGCAACCTTTCTAGCGGAAGGCCAGGTGGAGCATCAGTCGGTCCTGGAGCATTTTGTAACCGAGCAACCCGGATTATCCGAGGGCGATGGCCAGATTGTAGCGGGCTGGCAGCGGGTCATCCTGGGTTTATTTAGCGTCACTGAAGTATTACCGGATGGTTTGATATTAACAAACTGGTTAACGACAAAGTCCTATAGGGTGAAGCTAACTGGACTGGAGATTGAAAAGCCCTTGCAACGGCTAAAGGAAGAAGAGATTATTCTCACCTGCCTGGTCCCCGTGGGGGAGGATTGGATTATTTTTGCTCCTCCTACGCTATTAGGAAAGTTGGGTAAACCTAAGCTGGCGGTGGCGATCGGCAATTTCAAGCAAAGTTTTAGACATTATCTCTACAGCGATGCACCGGAACTCCTAGAAGAAGCCTGGAAATCAGTAGAGCGTTATCATCACGATTTTATTGACTTCTTTGGTACGGAAGAGCTGGTCTTACCTGGTTATAAACTGGAGAAAAAGTTAACGGAATTTCAACAGTTCCTGACCGATCGGCAGCTAAAAGCAGCGGGCTGGAATAGCAATCAATCTTTAGCTGAATTGGCTGAGGACATGGGCGTAGATCAGGCTGAACTAACGACAACTGCTGAGGCAATGGGGGTGGAAAGCCAGGAGATCGAGCAGTTGTTTCAAGCCTCCCGATCGGAAAAAATGGTAACGCCACCCCTTAAACTGCCGGAGTCGATCAAACGAGCGAATGAAGTCACTGTGCTGACCCATCCCCACTGGGGACAAATGCTTTTACCGAATTACAAACCCCTTCAAGATCTACTCTCCAAACCGGATGGGGAACCGCAACCAGATGTGACAAAACGGGTAAAACAATCCCTGGCCGATCCCCAAATGAATGCTTATGTTTGGCAACGGCTGGCAGACGATTATCCAACTGAGCTAGAGGCCGTTTTACGCACCGCGCTGGAACGCCCCGATTTCCAATTGCAACAGGATTTGCCCACGCTTTTACAGGACTATGATCACCCCCTCCAGCCGGAGTTACCCGAAATTGCCAGTGTCCCCCTGCATTTACACCAGTTGTTTCAAGCAGCCCTGGTGATGGTCAGCCAGAATAAACCCAAACCCAAACCCAAACAAAAGTCCGGTGGATTTAAGTCGAAGTGACTGAGAGGCAGGGTTTAACTCAGGATTGGCTGGGCTGAGGAATGGTAATATCTACCGGGGTAACGCTGGCCTGCAGGGTGGTGAGGGGTGGTTCAATTGCAGTCGTATTGCCCACCACCAGGGTAACGATTTGCTCCGGCTTAAGATATTGATTGGCGACCCGCTGAACCTCTGCAGCCGTTGTTGTTTTCACGCCCCGTTGATAACGAAAGATGAAATCACTGGGATAACCAAAATATTCATAACGCATCAAACGGGAGAGGGTCTGGGCCGGATCTTGAAAGTTGAAGACAAAGGAGTTGAGGATGGAGTCCTTAGCGTAAGCCAGTTCTGCAGCCGTCACGGGAGCGGTACGCAGTTTATTCAGCTCGGTTTTCACGGACTGGATAAAAGGAACGGTGGTTTGCGATCGAGTTTGGCCGCCAGCCACAAATACGCCTGGGTAATCAAATTCGGGACTCCAGAGGGCATAGACGGAATAAGCTAAACCCTGCCGCGATCGCACCTGATTAAACAACCGACCGCCAAATCCATTTAGCACCCCATTCATGACATAAAGGGGGAATACATCTGGATTATTGAGTTGGATGCCCAGTTGACCCAGTTGCACATAACTCTGGGACAGTTGGGGTTGATTCACCAGAAATACCCCTGATTTGTTTGCCTGAGCGACTGCGGGGAGGGGAGGGAGGGGACTAACCTTGCCATTTGGCCAATTGCCGAATTCTTGCTGCACCAGCGATCGCATTTTTGCGGTTTCAAAGTCACCCACAATGCCGAGAATTATACGATTCGGGTGAAAATATTGTTGATAAAAGTTAACCAGGTCGGTTTGAGAGATGTTCGCCAGGGTTTGGTATTCTTCGATGCGGGCGTAGGGGCTATTTTCTCCATAAATTAACTTGTAAAATTCACGGGATGTGATCGTCTCTGGATCGTCATTGCGTCGGGCGATCGCCCCTGTTCGCTGGGTTTTCTCCAGTTCAACCTTATCCTGGGCAAAGACGGGTTCCTGCAAGACTTCCGCAAACCAGTGGAAAACGTCGGGCAAATCCTCACTTAAGGCACTAAAATTTACAGCCGCTGAAGTTGTACCCATCCCCGACTCGATCGCCGCGGCCCGTTGTTCTAAAAGTTGATTCAATTGGGCAGCCGGATGGGATTGGGTTCCCCCCGATCGCAGCACGTCACCCATGATGCCCGCCAGACCAACCTTATCCGCAGGTTCAAACCGATCGCCGGTGCGGATCAGGGCCATACCACTCACCACCGGCCATTCATGATCTTCCATCAGATACACCGTCAACCCGTTGGGGAGTTGAAAGCGATTATGGGGAGGAACCGTGACTTCGGGTAGAGGGGGAAAGGTTAATTCGGTGTAATGCTTGGCTGTGGCAGCTCGGGCCGGAGAAATGGCCAGAATGAAGATAAAAGTAAAAAGGCAAAAGATAAAAGGCAAAAACCTTTTTTTCCAAAAGAACAATTTTATTCCTAGAGAAGTCATTAACAAAACCCTTATTCAATGAGCAGTTTATGCCAAGAAGCTTAAGCTGATTGATTCCTTTTTAGCCAATCCAAACGACCTTCCAGCTTACCTTCTTCCAATATTGCCTGATAAAGAATTGATTCCTGCATTATCTCCTGCCCTAGTTGCTGAATTATTTGCAAGAAGAATAAATATTAGGTGGGTTGGGGTAGAATTTTGCCGATCGTCCGATTGGTCTCAACAAAAGTAGTTCGAGCTACCCGTTGAATATCGGCCGGCGTGATCGCTGCGATCGCCTCCAGTTGTTTGAACAAATTGTGCCAGTCCCCAGTCTTGACCTGGTATTCCAGCAACAGTTGGGCCATGCCAGAGTTAGAGTCAAGCGATCGCAACAGGGCCACACGGGCTTGATTCTTCACCCGTTGCAGTTCTTCTAGCTGGACAGGTTCCGTCTTGAGGCGTTCAATTTCCTGGTGCAGGGCAGTCGCCAGTTCATCCAGACTACGACCGGGAGCGGTCAGGCCATAAAACAGGATCAGGTTGGGGTACTTATTGCCGGGAAAGCCAACAAATCCCTGGGCGGCTAAGGCGACTTTTTGCTTGATCACCAGAGCATCATAGAGGCGGGAGGTGCGCCCATCGCTGAGCAAACTGGAAAGCAGATCATAAACCACATAATCAGGATCACTGATGGCGGGAATATGATAGCCCTCCACGTAAAGGGGTTGGGCCGGTAAGCGCAGGGCCACTTCCTGGGGGGCGGTTTGGGCCGGTTCAATGGCTTTAAGGGCAGGAGGTTGGGGGGCAGCGGGGTAGCGACCAAAGTAGGTTTCAGCCAGTTGTTTGACGTTTTGGGGGTTGACATCTCCAACCACGGCGATCGTCAGGTTGCTGGGAACATAGTAGGTGGCAAAAAACTGGTCTACGTTAGGACGGGTAAGATTGCGGATATCTTCGGTGGAACCAATAACAGGACGGCGATAGGGATGGGTGCGAAAGGCTTTAGCCAGAAACACTTCAAATAATCGGCCACTGGGGGAGTTTTCCGATCGCGATCGCCGTTCCTCTAAAATCACTTCCTTTTCCTTGAAGAACTCGCGGAAGACAGGTTCTAGAAATCGCTCTGACTCCAGGGACATCCAGAGTTCCAGCTTGTTGGATGGGAAGCTATAAAAATAGCGGGTAGCATCGGCAGAGGTATTGGCATTTAAGCCTACTCCGCCGGATTGGCTGACAATCTGCCCCATCTGGTTTTGAATCACATAGCTTTCAGCTAAACTTTCTACCTGGGCAAACTCGGTTTGTAATTGCTGCACTCGATCCGCTTGTCCGCCCACCTGGGCCGCTTGAATTTGGGCAAAAAGTTGATCTAAGCGATCGAGCAGGGGCGCTTCAGCGCTGTAGTCCTTGGTACCAATCCGTTGAGTTCCTTTAAACGCCAGGTGTTCCAGGTAGTGGGCCACCCCCGTCTGCCCGTCAGGTTCATTGGCTCCCCCCACATCTGCATAGGTGAGAAAAGAAACCACAGGGGCCTGATGCCGTTCCAGCACAATAAATTTAATTCCATTGCCCAGTGTGAAGTCCGTGACCTGAGCGATCGCCCGATCCAGATAGGGTTGAATCGACGTGTCCGACGAACGGGGGGGCAGGGTTTCTCTAGCTAAAGCTGGATTGGCGCTACTCAAACTGAACAGGAGAATCAGTAAAAGCGCGATGCTGTAAGGAAGTCGTTGGCGGCAAACGTTTGCTAAACGGCTCAGCCCGCCTGGAACAAATTTTTTTTGCCTGTTCATTTCAACTGCAGAAGGTCAACCAATGAGAGAGCCACAGGTCAAACCCTAGCACAGGTTGGTTTCCCCCCAAACGGAGGTCCTGTTGAACCAGTGCAGCCTATTGGATCTTCTGTTTTGCTGCTGCCAGGGCCTGACGTACCTGCTCAAACCCAGTTCCACCATAGCTATTCCGGGCGGCCACAACCTGATGGGGGGCGATCGCTGCGTAAATGTCCTGATCAAACTGGGGATGAAAGCCCTGCCACTCCGCCAGGGTTAACTCCTTGAGCAATTTTCCCTGGGCCAGACAGGTTTTCACCACCTGGCCGACAATGTTGTAAGCAGTACGGAAGGGGACCCCTCGGGCAGCCAGGTAATCTGCAACATCGGTGGCATTGGAGAAATCACTGCTCACCGCCTCCAGTAAGCGTTGGGGCTTAAACTCCAGTCCTTCCTGCAGCAAAATGGTCATGGCTTCCAAACAAGCCCGCACCGTCGCCACCGTATCAAACAGGGCTTCTTTATCTTCCTGTAAATCTTTGTTGTAGGCCAGGGGTAAGCCTTTGATCAGGACCAGTAGAGCCTGGAGATGGCCAAAGACACGTCCGGTTTTGCCCCGCACCAGTTCTGGCACATCCGGGTTTTTCTTCTGCGGCATTATACTTGAACCCGTGGCACAGCTATCTTTGAGACTGATAAAGCCAAATTCTTCTGAGGCCCAGAGGATTACTTCTTCACTGAGGCGGCTGAGGTGCACCATAATTAAACTGGCGGCACAGCAGAATTCGATCGCGAAGTCCCGATCGCTGACCCCATCCAGGCTATTGGCATACACCCCACCGAAGTTGAGCAATTGGGCACTATAGTGGCGGTCGATCGGAAACGGCGTTCCGGCCAGGGCCCCACAGCCAAGGGGAGACACATTCACCCGCTGATAAATTTCCTCTAACCTCTGCCAGTCCCGCTCAGCCATTTCCAGATAGGCAAGGAGATGGTGGGCCAGACTGAGGGGTTGGGCCCGTTGCAGGTGGGTATAACCAGGAATCAGGGTTTCCAAATGGTGTTCCGCTAGGCTGAGCAGCACCCGTTGCCATTGCCGCAGTTGCGTCTGAATCTGCCGGATCTGGTCACGCAGATAAAGCCGGGTATCAGTTCCCACCTGGTCATTCCGCGATCGGGCCGTGTGCAACTTTTTGCCCGTTTCACCAATCAGTTCCGTTAAACGGCGTTCCACAGCAAAGTGAACATCCTCTGCCTCAATGCCGGGCTGAAACTGCCCCTGGCGGTATTCCTGGCGAATTTTTTCCAGTCCATCCACGATTTGTTCCGCTTCTACCGAAGTCAGAATTCCTGTGTAGGCCAGCATACGAGCATGGGCCTGGGAGCCAGTCAGATCGTATTCAATCAGTTGAATATCAAAACCAATGCTGGCATTAAAGCGGGCAATGGCCGGATGTAAGGCAGATTCAAATCGCTGGCTCCAGGGTTGGGGAGTCGCAGGGCTGGGGGTGGGGACTGGCATGGGGCAGTTTAGCTAGGAGGGCAAAGGAACTAGAACGCGGTAAAGTTACGGACAATGTAGCCGATAAAGACCCCAATCAATAGGGCCCAGACCTGTCCTGACTCAAGAAATTTAGTCCAGGCACTCTGAAAATCTGAACCGAGGGTGTCCTTAAATTCGGCGATATAAAGTGAATCCAGGGGAAAGTGGCCTAAATGGAGCCAGGACTGTGGATCAGCTGAAAGATGCAATAGGGTATGCAGCATGGGTCTTCCTTCCGGGGGCAGGTTGCAGATCAGTCAACAGTTAGGTTACACCAATTCCGAGGAAAAATTTACGGTTTACTCGTCCAGAAATAATCTGCACTGTTGGCCTGACGCAATTCTGGATCGGGGTTGAGCAAAATGGTGGTCTGGCGGAGAGGGCGGGGGAGTTGACCTGCTAGACGACGGGCAACCCGACTGGGAATACCGTAGCCAAACGCGACGTGTCCCTGACCGGCCAGGACAACGACCAAGCGATCGGGGTGGCGACGGACATAGTCAGCAATCGTAGCGGCCATGGTTTCATCCCAGAGCACCTGGGCCTGCCAGAACCGCTCAAAAGCCTGGGGATCATCTTTGCCGTGATGGAAGTCCTTGTAGACCTGCTTAATTTTATTTTGATAAACCGGATTACTGGTATCAATGTCTGACAGGGGTGGAATAAATTCTTGCTCTGCCGGGGTCAAGCTGGCTAATCCCTGCCGGGCCACTTTGCGGGTGACTTCAGATGGCGTGTTGAGGGCCAACAGGGGTAGACGATACTCCTTGGCCAGGCGGAGAATCGGGGCGTAAAATTGCCAGGGGAAGCCCCATCGCTGGCTATACTGACTCTGCTCCAGTAATTCCACCTCACTTAAGTCTCCCTTGAGGTAGCGATCCAGCACGCTCTGATAAGGACGTTGAAACATTTCCAGCCCGATCGCCAGGCGGGGATTAATCTGATATAAAGATTTGATAATGTCCAGTTGGGCTTGATGGTCCTGGGGGCGATCGTGAGTTTCTCCTAAGTAAATAATATTAGCCTGAGCTAATCGCGTTACAATCGTCTGATGATCGAAGGTACCCGGCTGACCTGGCCTGGATATTTCCTGAGCAAGAATTGGGGTCTGACCCAGCAGCATCAGTAGCAGGGAATAGGCACATATACGGGTAAAACTGGGAACAAGCATCCAAATGGCGCAGAACAGAACCTTTATGAGTGTAGAGGTTAGGGCAAAAGGTTGCAAAGTTAGAATAGAGGAGGAATCAGGTAAGATCGGCTAGATTGTTGTAAAGGTCCGGAAGAATATTTGATTATTTTTCGCTCGGTGTAATTTTCGCCTGGTGTAACGGCGACGGCATGTCAAGTCAGATTTAATCCAAAAACTCTGCTAATCCTCAGACTTAAGACTCAACCCTATGTATTCGAGTTCCCTCAAAACTCTTGACCAAACCCTTGATCAGAATACAACGATCCAAAACGCAACGATCGCCGATATCCCCCTAACCGAACCGGGAACCAGTCGTACGACCACAGGGAACAGTTGTATCTCTCCCCGCACCCTGGAACACCGGATCGAAACTTTAAGGCAAACCCTGGAGCGACATCGGGGTGAACGGCAACTGATCCTGCTCCAGGACTTTCCTGATCCTGACGCGCTGTCCTCAGCCTGGGCTTACAAGTTGATCGCGGCCCAGTACGATATCCTGGCTGACATTGCCTATGCTGGAACCCTCAGTCATCAGGAGAACATTGCGCTGGTACGGTTAACGGGACTTCCCCTGGTGCGCTGGCCGATTCAACAAAATGGCAAGGGCAAGGAGCGGGATTTCAGCACCTATCAGGGCTGTGTGCTGATTGATAACCAGGGAACGACCAGCCAGTTGTATGAGGGGGTCAAGCAGGCCAAACTCCCGATCGTCCTGGTGATCGATCACCATAGTTTGCAGGAGGGAGTGCAGGCTGAGTACATGGATATCCGTCCCAATACCCGCTCGACTGCAACCATTCTGACCCAGTATCTGCAGGCCGGTCTGCTCAGCTTCGATAGTAGTGTGACTGAACACATTAAGTGTGCCACTGCTCTGATGCACGGTCTGCGATCGGACACCAACCGGCTGATGCAGGCCCAGGAGGAAGATTTTCTCGCCGCTGCTTATCTCAGTCGCTTTTATGACAGCCAGCTTTTGAATACAGTGCTGCTGTCGTCCCGTTCTAAGCAAGTTATGGATGTGATCGAACGGGCCTTAAAAAATCGTTGTATTTACAACAACTTCTGCATTGCTGGGGTGGGTTATCTGCGCTATGACGATCGGGATGCCATTCCCCAGGCGGCAGATTTTCTGGTCACTGAAGAGAACGTGCATACCGCTGTTGTCTATGGGATTGTCCACGATGAGGATGACGAGGTGGAGTTAATTGTGGGATCACTCCGCACCACCAAGCTCACCCTTGACCCGGATGAATTTATTAAAGAAGCCTTTGGGCAGGATACCCAGGGGCGGTTCTTTGGGGGGGGACGCTCTCAGGCTGGAGGATTTGAAATCCCCATGGGTTTCCTGTCTGGCTTGAACGAAAACAGTGAGTATGCCAAGTTGAAGTGGAGCGTCTACGACACCCAGATCAAGCAAAAACTTCTGCACCTGGTCAACCCAGACAATACGGTGATTCACACAGGTTAAACCGGCGGTGATGGAACTTTATTTAATTCGCCATGGCATTGCGGTAGAGCGAGATGACTTTTCTGGACCGGATCAGGATCGCCCGCTCACGCCCAAGGGAGAACAGAAAACCCGACAGGTAGCCAAACGCTTGCGGGAATTAAAATTGCACTTTGAGCTGATGCTGACGAGTCCCTATCTGCGGGCCAGACAAACAGCGGAAATTCTACAAGCAGAAGACCTGGCTAACCAATTGGAGGTGAAAGAGTTTCTTGCCCATGGCGGTCACTTTGGGGATTGGCTGACCTGGTTAGAGCACTGGCAAGCCTCTGGGGGCAACAGTCTGGCACTGGTGGGGCACGAACCAGATCTGAGTCAATGGGCAGAAGTGTTGCTCTGGGACGAAGCCCGACAGGTTTTAACGTTAAAAAAAGCAGGGATTATCGGTCTGAGTTTACCCGAGGGTGGCTCCCCTGTGGGTAATAGCTCTCTGTTCTGGTTAAGCACACCGAAATTGTTACTCTAGCTACGTCTTTTGAAAGGTGAAAGGGCTGGGGCAAATATTTTATAATCTCAATATCGAATAATTCAAGTCGCCCTAAATGTACGAAACTGCAATGTACGAAACCAAGGCTGCCTTGCGAGAAGAAGTGCATAAACTGGCAGAAAAAGCTTTTCATCAGCAAATGATTTCTGGTTATGGGGATGGGGAGTACAGGGATGAGTTTCAGATTGTTTATGAGGGAAAACCCAGACACTTTTCCCTGGAATATGCCCATACTTTTCTCGTCAATTTGCTGAAGTCCCGCCACAGTTTTGATCACTAGACAAGCTCAGAAAACAATCACCACCCAAAAGTCTATTAATCAAATCTACCGATTGGTGGTTTTAAACGCCGATCGCAGCTTGCTTTAGTAAAACCATTAACAAAAATTGGAGGCCATATGGTTGCGAACCCACCTGAGGTGATGGAAGGGGTGGACAGTGTAGCTCTGCCCGAAACCCACGGTCAGCTACTCATTATTGGTGGAGCAGAAGATAAACAAGGCGAGTGTCGAATATTGCGCGAATTTGTGCGGCGGGCCGGGGGATTGCAAGCCCAACTGGTGGTGATGACAGTGGCCACCGGACTACCGGGGGAAGTGGGGGAGGACTATACCAGTATCTTTCATCGTTTGGGCGTGGCTGAGGTTCGGGTGTTGGACACGGCCCGAAGAGAGGATGCCAGTAACCCTGACGCTTTAGCGGCGATCGACTGGGCCACAGGAGTATTCTTTACCGGCGGAAATCAGGCCCGTATTACCGAATACCTCAAAGACACGGAACTGGAAGCCAAACTGCACCAGCGCTTTGCCCAAGGGATTGTGATTGCCGGAACCAGTGCCGGAGCCGCAATGATGCCGGACACGATGATTGTGGATGGAGAGTCGGAAACTAACCCTCGCCTGGAAGTGGTGAAGATGGATCGGGGCATGGGGTTTTTGCCAGGGGTGGTAATCGATCAACACTTTGCCCAGCGGGGCAGATTAGGCCGGCTGATTTCAGCAGTGACCCAACAACCTGTGAATCTGGGATTTGGGATTGATGAGAATACAGCGATCGCCATCAATGGCAAAGAACTCGCAGTCATCGGCGAGGGAGCGGTCACCATCATTGATCTGGCTAACATTACCCATACCAATGTGGATGAATTGCTTAAGGATGAACCCCTGGCGCTGTGTGGCGCAACGCTGCATATCCTGCCGAATGGCTATAAGTTTGATCTGGAGCAGCGCAAACCCTTTTGAGAAAACCTACCAGCCATCCTCCTCCCCTTCAGATTGGGGCCAGATTTCCAGATCCAGTTCACTCAAATAAATCAGAGCACTGCGAAGTTGAGCAACAGTGCCCTGCAATTCCAGATCAAACCACCCGTCCGCCTGGGATTGGTTGGGAAGGAGGGCAGCGGCAATATTAACGGTGAGGTGATAGTCAGACACCAGGCGAGAAATGACGGGTTCCTGATGATACTGGCGATCGATCCTGACCCGAATTCGTTTCTGGGTAAAGCGCAGATCGGGGGCGGAGGAGGGGGTAAGGTGAGGAGAGTTCATGTCAAGTCACGTCCTTAATGCGAGTTTTGCGTTCGAGAATCTCTTTAAGGATCAGGGTCACTACAGCCAGTAAAGCCAGTAGAACAGCAGCGGAAAAGGCGGCCTGGGTCTGGTACTGCTTATAGGCATCTTCAACAAACAGGGGCAGGGTTTGGGTCAGACCGGCAATATTTCCAGACACAACGGAAACGGCCCCAAACTCCCCCATGGCTCTAGCATTGGTCAGAATTACACCATAAAGTAATCCCCAGCGGATATTCGGGAGGGTGACTCGCCAGAAAATTTGCCAGTCGTTGGCTCCCAGGGTGCGGGCTGCTTCTTCCTGATCTGTACCCACTTCTTCTAACACCGGGATAACTTCACGGGCCACAAAGGGGAGGGTGACAAAGGCAGTGGCCAGAACCATTCCTGGTAAAGCAAAGATAATTTTAATATCGCTATTTTCTAACCAGGGCCCAAACCAGCCCTGCCGTCCATAGAGGAGGACAATCATCAAACCAGCCACCACAGGAGAAATGGCAAAGGGCAGGTCAAGAATACTGATCACCAGGGTACGACCGGGAAATTGGTGACGGGCGATCGCCCAGGCCGCACAGAGACCAAAGACCGTATTCACAGGGACGGTAATGGCGGCAATGATCAGGGTGAGTTGAATGGCATAGAGAAAATCCTTTTCTTTCAGGTTGCCTAGAAACGGTCCTACTCCATCCTGAAAGGCTCGATAAAAGACATTAGCGGCGGGAATAAACAATACCAGGGCAATGTAGAACAGGGCAATGCCAATCAGCAGCCATTTACCCACAGACAAAGACTTTTTCGTCAGAGGAGGAGTAGAGGAGAGGGGCGAACTAGTACTCATAACGACGTCTCCAGGCTTGCAGGAGGTTAATGGCAATCAGAATCAGGAGGGAAATGGCCAGTAAAACGGTGCCAATTACAGTAGCTCCCGTGTAGTCGTATTGTTCCAGGCGTTGAAAGATCAGTACCGGGGCAATCAGATCTTGGAAGGGAACATTAGAAGCAACAATGACAACGGACCCATACTCACCCACTGCACGGGAAAACCCCAGGGCAATTCCGGTTAAGACGGCGGGCAAGAGGGGGGGTAGAATGACATGCCAGAAGGTTTGCCAGCGGGATGCTCCCAGACACCAGGCGGCTTCTTCCACTTCTATTTCCAAATCCTGCAAAACCGGCTGAAGGGTGCGAACCACAAAGGGGAGAGAGATGAACACCATCGCTACACCGACCCCCAACCGCGTAAAGGCAACTTGAATGCCAAAGGGGGCGAGCAGTGAGCCAACCCAGCCGTTATCACTATAGACGGAGGCGATGGTCAAACCCGCAACGGAGGTGGGCAGGGCAAAGGGCAGATCGACAGCAGCATCAATGATTTTCTTGGCGGGAAACTCGTAACGCACCAGTACCCAGGCGATCAGAATCCCAAAGATGCCATTGATTGCTGCAGCAAATAGGGCCGTTACAAAAGTGACATTGTAGGCGGAAAGGGCAATGGGATCGGTGGCAATTTCCCAGAACTTAGCCGGGGTTGTCTGACTGGCTTTGAGAATGAGGGCGGTTCCCGGTAGAAAGAGCATCAGGGTAAGGTAACCCAGGGTAATGCGCCAGGGCCAGGAAATTCGAGACAACTGGGTAAAGGGAAAAGTCCAGAGCTTACGTTTGGATGGAGAAGAGGTTGTCATAGCATTGCAGGGATAAGCAAACCGGAGTAAAGGAGCAAACCGGAGTAAAGGAGGAGAATTCAGCTTTTCCTTAAGCTGGTCTGGATCTGATCAAATAAAGCATTGTCGGCAAAGAATTGCTTCTGAGCCTGATCCCAACCGCCTAGCTCTTGAATGGTGAAGAGGGTTTTGATAGGTGGAAATTGAGCTACAATTTCTTTCTCCTGGGCAACACTGGGGTCAACGGGACGGAAGCCAACCTGGGCAAATTCTCGCTGGGCTTCGGGAGTAAACAGATATTTGACAAAGGCTTCGGCGACTTCACGGTTGCCATGCTTATCAACATTTTTATCGACAACAGCGATCGGATTATCGATCGAAATATTAACTTCAGGAATGGTGTAGGGGAATTTCTGTCCTTTTTGCTGAGCCAGGATAATCTCGTTCTCGTAGTTGATCAGCACATCTCCCTGGCCCTTTAAGAAGATATCAGTGGCTTCGCGGGCATCCCTGGCCAGAAGGGGAACATTGCCATAGACCTGGGTGACAAACTGCTTGGCCTTAGCTTCATCTCCCCCCGTTTTGAGCGCGGAACCCCAGAGGGCGAGGAAATTCCAGCGGGCTACACCGGAGGTTTTGGGATCGGCAGTAATTAAACTAACGCCTGGTTTAGCCAGATCAGGCCAGGTTTTGATCGCCTTGGGGTTATCTGGACGGGTGACGAGGGCGGCAACGGATTTAGTCACAATGCCATTATTTGGAACTTCCTGTTCCCAACCGGGGTTGATCAGGTCAGCCTGGACAATTTTATCGGTATCCAGGGCAAGGGCAAGATGGACAATGTCCGCTTCCAGCCCATCGATCACAGCCCGTGTCTGAGACCCTGAACCGCCATAGCTCTGGTTAAATCTAACGGTCTGGTTATGTTCTTGCTGCCATTTAGCGACAAATTTGGGAATGACGCGTTTGTATCCAATCTTGGTGACAGCGAAGGAGACCAGGGTCAGTTCCACTTCCGGTTTAGTGCTATTGGGAGCGGAACCAGTATCAGAGCTGGAGTTGGTACAGGCGGAGAAGACCAAACTGAGGGTCAGACCAACCAGAAAGAGGGCGATCGATTGTCGGAAAGAGCGCAGAAACCAGAAGATGGGGTGAAAGCGGGGCATGGGTGTATTTGAAGCTAGCGATCGACAATCTACGGAATATCTATCGGCAAACTGTCATTTGGAATCATACCCATAATCTGATGAACCTGCAACCACTGGCCCGCAGGATTAGACCAGCCCCGTAGGGTAAGGTTTTGATGGCTTGGATAGGACTGAAGTTGCTGGTTCACCTGGGGATTAAGGGTGATTAATTGCCAGGGAATCCCATCTGCCAGAGTGAGGGTATAGTTCTGGTGACTTTGACGCACAAACAGCCCGGTGAATTCTGCCAGGGTTTGGGCCGCTCCAGCAAAAACAGCCGGTTGAGCGGGTAATTCGGCGGGGCAGTTACCATCGAGGGGATAGGCTTCGGGATGATCCAGATAGTAACGTTGCCAATCTCGCCATTGTGGATGATCAGGGGGGAGGTTGAAGAGGGGAATCATTGCGGCGGGGGCTTGACGATCGCTGAGTAGACTTTCCTGCAGGGTGCGAACAGGGAGATCTCTGGGTTGACATTGATGCTGGATACACAAAGCTGCGGCCATCCCGGCGGCCTGACCAATTCCCAGGACGATCGGTTGTAAGCGCGTTGCGCCATTGGCCATGTGGGAGACGGAAATATTTTTTTCACAGACCAGCAAACCGTCGATCTGGGCTGGTACGAGAGCCGTATAGGGAATGGTGTAGGGGGTGCCTGTTGAATTACCACCCCAGCGTAGGGATTTGGGTTGGAGGGGGATGTCCCCACTGGGATAGTGATGGTCAAGGGGATAATTACCCAGGGCGATCGCTGTTACCTCTCCTTGATCATTACGGGGCAAAGGAGCAACCTGACCGCCAGTTAGGGGAAGAAGATCCTGTTCCACGATCGTGGTGAGTCCCTGTAAGCGACGACTTTCTCGGTAATAGGGATAAAGTGCAAAGCCTCCCCCTCCCAGGCTGTTTTGGAGATCAGGAAAGAGGGATTTGGCAAGTCCATAGCATCTGCCCAGGCTAAGTTGGATATAACGGGCAAAATTCTGGCTGTGCCAGCGGCTTTCCTGCAGAAATTGCGATCGCGCGGTAGCAGACTCGACCAGACGCTGAACTCCTTCACCGTAGTCATTGCCGTGGATGGGCCAGTTAATCATGAAGCGATTGCCGGGTAAGCGGCCGTAGTTGAGGAACGGCTCAGCTCCATGTTTTGCCCAGGCCTGCTCAAATCGTTGGGGTTCCCAGGTAGGGGTAGGAAGAATTTCAGGAGCATTCTCACCATAGTCTTGCAATACAACAACCCAGGTGGGGGCCTGTACCGGATAAGTTTCAGTCAAGCTTGAAGCGGAAACAGGGGCGCTGGGTTCCTGCCATTGAGATTGCCATTCCCAACCCCAACGATGGGGAATTTCACCCAGAGCCAGGACATCTCCCAGTTCGGTGGCATCTAAGGTGATTTGAGCCTGAACACTGAAATTTTCAAACTGCACTCCGGTGATGCGATCGCCCTGGCGCAGAACAGCTTGAGGTGTAGCCTCCTGAATCCAATCCAAGTTAGGAAGTTCTTTAACCCAATCGGCAAAAATTGCTGCCCCCAAACTGGGATCAAAGGTAAAGAAACTGACCCAGGCATGGTGTAAGCCACCGGGTTGGCGGTTATAGAGTTCCTGTAGAAATGCCCCCCAGATCCCAGTTTGAAAGGCAACCAGTTCATTACCATCGGGAGCCGATACTCCGGCAGCGGTCAACATTCCCCCCAGCCAGGGATACTCACTCACCAGCATCGTGTTGGCTCCGGCCCGGGCCGCCTGAATTGCTGCAGCGGTTCCCCCCGCCCCCCCTCCTACCACTAAGACATCGACGAAATGATCCATATTTTTATGCTTTTAGCTGAAACGTTATTAGCCATTTCCACAATACCGGCCCAGCAGGGTTTTAGCCAATTGTGGTGAGTTTGGATTGGCAGTAGGGCGATCGTCTCAAATACTATACAACAAATAAATTAAAAATGAGAGATTGAGACTCAAAAGAGACTTATATATAGTCTCACAATCTCAATATAGAATAAAATATATTGCTAGCAGGATGAGTTCCTTAGCTTAATGATGTCGTTATACAAATAGCCGTATAGCCGCGATGAGTGTATTTTTTTGCCATTCGCAGGCAAATGCTTATTTTCAGTTACCCCAATAGGTAATAGAAGGACGTTCTTTACTCAAGTATTTTGGGATAAAACAACTATCCACAAACTCTTGCACTGCAACGCTTTCAAGCTAATTGCAGCATACTGCAACAGCGCTCTAATCACCCTTCCCTAAAAATAGTCCTCTGCCCAAAATTATTTATTTTAGGAGAACAAAAAAGTAAAGATTTCGGTTGTTTAAATGGGGAAGGGTGAAAAGGACGTGATGCCGAAGCTAGTTACAACTCGATGAACCGTAGACGATTGAATCGTAGCGTCCGTTTGCTGTGCGGATAATCACACAATAGTTGGTCTTAACTTCTCGCCAGTAACTATACATGGCATCACCAGAGGGTTTAGCGCTCAAAAAATTGTAACCCCGTTGTTTGATGATCTCTTCTGCCTGTCCAGCCTTAGCACCGACCAGATCGCTTAAGGGAGCAACAGGGGTGCCCACCTCTGGGGCGGAACTTGTCGCCATCGTGCCACTGGTAACGTTTCCAGAACTTTGTCCATAGGGAGCCGTATCCCAATAGACATAAATTGATTCATTGACAAGGCGAAAAATTTGGCCCTTGTCACCCAATCCAGATTGTTTAATGACAGCACGACCATTTTGGTCCCGATAGTGGTTGGGTTGCTCAGCTGGCACCAGGTCATAGCGCTTGCCGTTTTTCAATTGAATCCCGATGACTCCCTGTCGTTGTGAAAAGGTACAAAGACCGGAAGAAGTGGCGCGGTCTTCTCCCTTCGGGTACACATCACAGCGAGCGGTAATCGTATCTGCTTGGACAGGCTTTACTAAGCTAAAAGAGCATGAAGCTATTACTAATGCTAAAAATATATTGGAATACTTCATCCTTTAATAATCTCCTTGATATCTTAAAAACCAATCACTTTGGATGGATAGTCTAAAGTGATGGAATTCGGCGGCAAAAAGTTGGTTCGATCTCAAATCTTAACAGCATTGAACTGAGGATAAGCTGTGGGTTTTAGGACCAACACACGCAGGCAGGCTACCTGACAAGCTCAAATAAACAACAGTGATGTCTCAGTTTAGATATTAGGTCTAGACATTGGACCAGTTTAGGGTCTATCTATCTCATTTAAGATGCACGTTTCTTAGGTGAAGAGAACAGATAGATTAACAGCCATCAATTTGAACTAGACCTGTCGGGAAATAAGGGATAATCAGTAGCAGTTGCAAGGTGCTCGACCCA
>ERZ1066117.169-NODE-169-length-65971-cov-12.474285_pt1 | contig 65971 bp, 57 predicted proteins | sample MGYA00382764_ERZ1066117 | MGnify/ENA primary metagenome ERZ1066117 (study PRJEB33369, sample SAMEA5778347) | biofilm metagenome | biome: Industrial cooling water; feature: Water cooling tower basin; material: Biofilm | place: United Arab Emirates | collected...
GCACAGCACGGCGCCGGCTTCGTGCGTCTTCTCGAGCCCGCCGGCGAGCACTTCGCCGAGCAGCTCGAGGTCGAGCTCCTTCGGCCAGCCGACGATGTTCATCACCGTCAGCGGCCGCCCGCCCATCGCGAACACGTCCGACAGCGAGTTGGCGGCGGCGATGCGGCCGAACCAGCGCGGGTCGTCGCAGATCGGCGGGAAGAAGTCGAGCGTCTGCACCAGCGCGCGCTCGCTGTCGAGACGGAAGATCCCCGCATCCTCGAAGCCGCGGTTGCCCGCGAGCAGGTCCGGATGTTCGCTCGTGCCCAGTTTCTGGAGAACCTGCCCGAGGCTCCCCGGCGGCAGCTTGGCGGCTCAACCCGAGCTGGAGGCGTAGCGGGTCAGGCGCTTGTCGGGAGTCGGTTGCATCGTGGGACCGGACGAGAACGGGGAACTCATGCCAGCGCGGCGCGCACGGCGGCGGCCACGGACGGCAGGTCTTCGAGCAGCAGCGAACGCGCGTCGAGCAGCACGCGGCCCGACGCGCGGCGCGCGAACACGGCGACCGGGCGCGCCGCGCGCAGCCGTTCGGCTTCGGCGTCGCCGCCGTGGATCGCCACCGCGAAGCTCGGCAGCGGCCGCGCCGGGTTGGCGCCGGAGCCGGCGAACGACTCGCTCGGCACCACCTCGGCACCGAGGCCGGGCAGCAGCGCCGCCAGGGCCTCGCTGCGCGCGCGCAGCTCGTCGGCGCCGGCCGCCAGCATGCGCAGCGTCGGGATCTCCTGCAGCGGCGCGCCGTCGCGGTAGACCAGCAGCGTCGCTTCCAGGGCCGCCAGCGTCAGCTTGTCGCAGCGCAGCGCGCGGTAGAGCGGGTGCGCGCGGCAGGCGGCGATCGCCTTCGCTTCGCCGAGCAGGATGCCGCACTGCGGGCCGCCGAGCAGCTTGTCGCCGGAGAAGCAGGTGACCTTGGCCCCCTGCGCCAGGCTGTCGCGCACGCGCGGTTCGTGTTCGAGGCCGGCGATCGGCTCGCGGCACAAGAACCCCGAACCGAGGTCGTCGAGGACCGGGATGCCGCGGCCGGCGCCGAGCTGCACCAGTTCGGCGACGCTCGGCGTGCCGGCGAAGCCCTCGATGCGGAAGTTGCTCGGGTGCACCTTAAGGTAGGCGCCGGTCGCTTCGCGCGTCGCCGCGGCGTAGTCGCGCAGGTGCGTGCGGTTGGTGGCGCCGACCTCCACCATCGTGCAGCCGGCGCGCTGCATCACGTCCGGCATGCGGAAGCCGCCGCCGATCTCGACCAGTTCGCCGCGCGAGATCACGACCTCGCGGCCGGCGGTCAGCGCGGTCAGCATCAGCGTCGTCGCCGCCGCGTTGTTGTTGACCACCAACGCCCCGCCGGCGCCGGTCAGGCCGCACAGCAGGGCCGCGACGCCGAGTTCGCGCTGGTCGCGTTCGCCGGTCCGCGGATCGACCTCGACGATCGCATAGCCAGCGGCGTCGGTGATCGCCTGCACGGCGGCCGCCGGCAGCGGCGCGCGGCCGAGCCCGGTGTGCAGCACGATGCCGGTCGCATTGACGACGCGCTGGTGGCGGCGTTCGGTCGCCGACGCGCAGCGCCGCGCCAGTTCGCGCCGGCACGCCTCCGGCGACGTCTGCTGACGCACGGCCGCCGCATCGAGCGCGCCGGCGAGCACCGCGGCGCGCAGTTCGTCGAGCCAGGCGCGCGCGCAGCGCGTGCGCACGGCCGCCGGCGCCGCCACGCTGTCGGCGGCGCGCAGCAGCAGGTCGACGGCGGGCAGCGCACGCAGCGCTTCGGAACGGTCGGAGTCGGTTCTAGGCATCGTCGCGAGCGTCGCTACCATACCGCACCTCGCATGCAGAGCGCCGCACCGAAGACGCCGCGACCCGACCCGCGCGAGGCCACGCTCGCCAAGGGCCTCGGCCTGCCGGACCTGCTGGCGCGCGTGCTGCTGGCCCGCGGCATCGACACCGTCGACCGGGCGAAGGCGTTCCTGCGCCCCGACCTGGCGGCGCTGCACGATCCGTTCGCGTTCACCGCCATGCCCAAGGCCGTCGAACGCATCCACCGGGCGCTGCGCAGCGGCAAGCCGATGCTGATCCACGGCGACTACGACGTCGACGGCATCAGCGGCACCGTGCTGCTGCACAAGTTCTTCCAGCTGCTGCACGCCAGCAGCAAGCCGTTCATCCCGGCCCGCGCCGACGGCTACTCGTTCTCGCGCGCCAGCATCGACGCGATCGTCCAGGGCGGCTTCGACCTGGTGATCTCGGTCGACAACGGCACCAACGCCATCGGCCCGATCACCGAGCTGCAGCAGCGCGGCATCGACGTCATCGTCACCGACCACCACGGCACCAGCGACAACGTCGCCCCGGCGTTCGCCGTGCTGAATCCGCGCCTGCCCGACGCCGGCTACCCCGACCGCAACCTCGCCGGCTGCGGCGTCGCCTTCCGGCTGGCGGCGGCCCTGGCGAACTCGCTGACCGGCAGCCTGCTGCAGAGCGACGAGTTCCGCGAGTTCCTGGTCGACGCGATGAGCTACGTGGCGCTCGGCACCGTCGCCGACGTGGCTCCCTTGTGCGGCGAGAACCGCACGCTGGTGTTCCACGGCCTGCGCTCGCTCGGCCAGAGCCGCAATCCCGGCATCCGCGCCCTGCTCGACGCCGCCGGCCTGCAGCACCGCGGCGTCGCCGTCGAGGACATCGCCTTCCGGCTGGCGCCGCTGATCAACGCCGCCGGCCGCGTCGGCCACGGCCTCGACGCCGTGCAGCTGCTGTGCGCGCCGGGCTACCGCGAGGCGCAGGAGGCGGCCAAGGTGCTCGAACGGCACAACGAAGAACGGCGCCGGGTCGAGCGCCAGCTGCAGGACGAAGTCATGCAGCTCGCCGCCGCCGAGACCGGGCCAGTGGTCGTGCTCGGCAGCGAGGCCTGGCACGCCGGCGTGCTCGGCATCGTGGCTGCGCGCGTCGCCGAGACCACCGGCAAGCCGGTGCTGCTGGTCGCGTTCGCCGGCGCCGTCGGCCGCGGCTCCGGCCGCTGCACCACCGGCGTGCACCTGCGCGATGCACTCGCCGCCTGCAGCGACGTGCTGCTGGCGCACGGCGGCCACGCTGCCGCCGCGGGCCTCGAGGTGCGGCGCGACCAGTTCGACGTGTTCCGCGAACGCTTCGCCGCCGCCTGCGCGTTGCAGCCGCGCCGCGACGACCGCGGCAGCCACGACGGCTACGCCACGTTCGCCGAGCTCGACCCGCACACGATCCGGCGCTTCGACATGCTCGGGCCGTTCGGCAACGGCCATCCGCGTCCGCACTTCCGCACCGACGGCGTGCGCATCGCCGGCACGCCGTTCGTCGACGTGCGCGGCAGCGACGTGCGCCTGCGCCTCGCCCACGGCGGCCAGCTGCTGCCCGCGCGTCTCGTGCGCGGCACCAAGCGCTTCGAGGAGCTGCGCACCTACCGCGGCACCTGGGCGATCGACTACGCGCCGCGCCTCGCCCGCGCCGGCGAAGAGGGGCCGGTTCAGCTCGATCTGCTGGACCTCGTCGCCGAGCCAACCGCCCCCGACTCCTCTCCCGCTCGCCACTTCGCCTGACCCCGCCGTGACCTCTTCGCCCCCCGCTGCCACCCCGCCCGCCGGCGTCACCTCACCCGACTCTTCGCCACCCGCCCGCCGCGGCTTCGTGCGACGCCTCTACGACTGGGTGCTGCACTGGGCCGAGACGCCCTACGCGCTGCCGGCCTTGTTCGTGCTGAGCTTCGCCGAGAGCAGCTTCTTTCCGATCCCGCCCGACGTGCTGCTGATCGCGCTGTGCATCGGCAACGTGCAGAAGGGCTATCGCTTCGCCACCTGGTGCTCGGTCGCATCGGTACTCGGCGGCATGGCCGGCTACGGCATCGGCGCCCTGCTGTGGACCGACGGCGTGCGCGACTTCTTCACCACCTACATCTTCAGCCAGGAGAAGTTCGACTACGTCGGCGGGCTCTACGAGAGCTGGAACTTCTGGATCGTGTTCGTCGCCGCCTTCACACCGATCCCCTACAAGGTCATCACCATCACGGCCGGCGTGTTCGGGGTGAACTTCCCGCTGTTCGTGCTGGCCTCGGCGATCGGCCGCAGCGCGCGCTTCTTCCTGGTCGCCTGGCTGTTCAAGCGCTTCGGCCCGCCGATCAAGGACTTCATCGAGCGGCGCTTCGGGCTCGTAACCGTGCTCGGCACGGCTTTGCTGATCGGCGGCTTCCTGGCGTTCAAGCTGCTGATTCCCAGCAAGGACGCGAAGAGCGCACCGCCGAGCGACCCGCCCAAGGTCCAGCAACCGAAGTGAACGCGCTGTTCGTGCTGCTGCCGCACGGTGCGGCGGCCGACGACCTGCTCGCCGCGGTCGCCACCGAACGCGCGGATGCCACACGGGCCCTGGCGCTTCGCAGCTATCCGCGCGCCGACGACGCCCGCCACCTGCACAGCCTCGTGCGCAGCGGCCGCGATCCGCTGGCGACGCAATGGCAGCGCGGGCTGCTGCTGGCGATCGCCGGCGGCGCCGCCGTCGGAACGCTCGTCAACACCGTGCTGACCGCCTGCGGCATGCTCGGCGGCCTCTACGAGATCGGCGTCCCGCTCGGCCTCTGCCTCGGTGCGTTCCTCGGCGGCTTCACCGCGGCGATGACCGGCACCGAAGCGCCGCGCCACGAACTGCGCCCGCTGCTGCAGCAGGCCCGCCGCGGCGACACGCTGCTGCAGTGGAACGCCGTCGACCGCCGAGCCCTGCATGCGCTGGCCGCTGCCGCCGAGGCCCGCGGCCATGCGTTCGCCTTCGTGCCGTGAACGGATCTCCGTCGCACCCGAACGCAGCGCTGCCTACAACGGCGCCATGCCGAAGCGGCTCTTCCTGATCGACGGCACCGCCCTCGCCTACCGCAGCTTCTTCGCCTTCCAAGGCACCGGCCGCTCGCCGCTGACGACCAGCAGCGGCCACCCGACGGCGGCGACCTACGGCTTCTGCACGACGCTGCGCGCGCTGCTCGAACGCGAGAAGCCCGACGCGGCGGCGATCGCGTTCGACGGGCCACGCGGCGCCTTGCAGCGCACGCAGCTGTACCCCGAGTACAAGTCGACGCGCGAGAAGATGCCCGACGAGATGCAGGTGCAGCTCGCCGACATCCGCGAAGCCGCCGAGGGGTTCGGCATCCGCATCGTCGAGTGCGACACGCACGAAGCCGACGACGTCATCGGCACGCTGGCGATGCGCGGCAAGCAGGCCGGCATGGAGGTCTACGTCGTCACCGGCGACAAGGACTTCCTGCAGATCGTCGACGAGCAGATCAAGCTGTGGAACCTGCGCAGCTCGACCAGCAAGCCGGAGATCGTCGACGCCGAAGCCGCCACCGCGAAGTGGGGCGTGCCACCGACGGCGATGATCGACCTGTTGGCGCTGATGGGCGACAGCTCCGACAACGTGCCGGGCGTGCCGAAGGTCGGCGAGAAGACCGCGGTCGAGCTGCTGAAGCAGTTCGGCAGCCTCGACGGCATCTACCAGCGCCTCGCCGAGGTCAAGAAGCCGGCGATCCAGAAGTCGCTGGCCGAGAACGAGAACCTGGCGCGCCTGTCGAAGCAGCTGGTGACGCTGCATCTCGACGTGCCGCTCGACGTCGACGTCGACGCGCTGCCGCCCCCGAGCCCCGACGCCGACAAGCTGCGCCCGCTGTTCCAGCGGCTGCAGTTCACCAACCTGCTGGCCGACCTCGCCGCGCGCAAGGCGCCGCAGGCGCACGTCGAGCAGCGCTACGACGTCGTGCGCGATCGGGACCAGTTCGCGGCGCTGCTGGCGACGCTGGCCAGCAGCGAACGCATCGCCGTCGCCGGCGAACTGAGCCCCGGCGGCGTGCGCAGCCGCAAGCTCGGCGGCCTCGCCTTCGCGTGGGCGCCCGGCCAGGCCTGCTACGTGCCGTTCGAACTGGCGAACTCGCTGCACGCGGACGGCCGCAGCGGGGTGCTCGGCGCCCTCGGCCCCGTGCTCACCGCCGCGAAACCGGCGAAGGTCGTGCACGACCAGAAGCGCCTGCTCGCGGCGCTGCGCCTCTGCGGCCTGCCGACGCCGGCGATCGCCGACGACGTCGAGCTGATGAGCTACTGCAGCGACCCGGGCACGACCTCGCACTCGCTCGAGGCACTGGCGCTGCGCGAGTTCGCGTTCAAGAAGCAGAGCCCGAAAGACCTCGTCGGCACCGGCAAGAAGCAGCGCACGTTCGCCGAGGTCGACCCGGCGCTGGTGGCGTCGTTCGTCGACGAAGAGGCCGACCTGATCCTGCGGCTCCACGCGCCGCTGCACGAACGGCTGCAGCGCGCCGGCACCGAACGCCTCTACCGCGAGCTCGAGATGCCGCTGGCGCCGGTGCTGCACGCGATGGAGTGGGAAGGCATCGCCATCGACCGCGACCACCTCGCCACGCTGGCGCACGAGATGCAGCAGCGCATCACGTCGCTCGAAGCGCGCGTGCACGAACGCGCCGGCCACGCCTTCAACCTCGGCTCCCCGCAGCAGCTCGGCGTCGTGCTGTTCGACGAACTCGAAGCCCACCGCCTCGCCGACCTGCCGAAGCCCAAGCGCACGCCGACCGGCCAGTACAAGACCGACCACGACGTGCTGGAGAAGCTCGCCAAGCACCACGAAGTGCCCGCCCTCGTGCTCGAGTGGCGGCTGCTGAGCAAGCTGAAGGGCACCTACGTCGACAGCCTGCCGCAGCTGGTCGAGCCGGCGACGAAGCGCGTGCACACGACGTTCAACCAGGCGGTCGCCGCCACCGGGCGCCTCAGCTCGGAGGACCCGAACCTGCAGAACATCCCGATCCGCACCGACGAGGGCCGCAAGGTGCGCGCCGCCTTCGTCGCGCGCGACCGCGACCACGAGCTGCTGTCGGCCGACTACTCGCAGATCGAGCTGCGCATCCTCGCCCACGTCTCCGGCGACAAGGCGCTGGTCGAGTCGTTCCAGCGCGGCGAGGACATCCACGCGCGCACCGCCGCGATCGTGCACGGCATGATGCCAGCACTGGTCACGCCCGAGCTGCGCAACCAGGCGAAGATCGTCAACTACGGGCTGATGTACGGCATGGGCCCCTCCCGCCTCGCCGCCGAGACCGGCATGCGCCCGCCGGAGGCGAAGAAGTTCATCGAGGCCTACTTCCGCGCCCTGCCCGGCGTGAAGCGCTACCTCGACGGCTCGCTGCAGCAGGCGCGCGAGAAGAAGGAGGTGTGGACGATGTTCGGCCGCCGCCGGCCGTTGCCCGACATCGACTCGACCAACGCCATGCAGCGCATCGCCGCCGAGAACATGGCGGTCAACACGCCGATCCAGGGTGCCGCCGCCGACATCGTCAAGCGCGCCATGCTGGCGGTGCAGCGCGAACTGGAGCGCCGTTCGCTGCGTGCGCGGCTGTTGCTGCAGGTGCACGACGAGCTCGTGCTCGACGTGCCGAACGACGAACGCCTCGAGGTCGAACGGCTGGTCAAGGACGCGATGATGGGTGCAGCGCAGCTGGTGGTGCCGCTGGAGGTCGCGATCGGCCACGGACGCACGTGGCTCGCGGCGCACTGAGGTCCTGGCGCTGCCGAGTCGCCCAGGCTGAGGTTCAGCAGGCCGTGCCGCCGTCCTGGCGCGCGAGCCACGCCAGCATCACGTAGCCCTCCGCCGTGTGCCGCGGCCCCGGCAGCTTCGCCGTGCGACGCGCACTGCACTGCATGAAGCGCGTGCGGAAGAACTCGTAGAGGATCGAGCCGGCGTCGCGCGCGGTCGCGTCGACCTTGCTGTCGAGCTCGATGCTGCTCAAGCCCTCGGCGGCCATGCGCGCGGCCAGGCGTTCGAGTTCCTCCGACGACGTGCCGAACAGGAACTCGCGGAACGCCAGCAGCTCGCCTTCGCCGTAGTCCTGGTCGAGCAGCAGGTCGACGAACTCCTCCTCGCCGCCCTGCGTCAGCAGCTGCATCAGCTCGCAGTTGCCCTGCAACGTGCCGCCGACGACGCGCACGCGCTGGCGGGCTTCCCACGTCGCTGCCAGGATCGGGAAGAACGTGTGCACGCGCCAGGTCAGGCGATTGCCCCACAGCTGGGCCAGGTTGCGCACCGCGCGCGCGCGCAGCGTGCGGTCGAGCACGGCGTCGGTGGCGAGGTCGGCGAGCACTTCCTCGACGAGGCGCGTGTGCACGCTGTAGCGCAGCCGGCGCGCCGCCAGTTCGCGCAGCTCGGCCGCTTCGGCGCTGTCCGGCAGCCCCGCGCACAGGATCCACAGCATGCGCAGGAAGTTGATCTGCGCCATGTTCATCGCCCGTCCCACCAACGCCATCGTCGGCGCCCGGAACGGGAACGTCGCCTGGTCGGCGTGCAGCATCGCCTCGACCAGCGTGTCGAGGCCGCGGCGGCGGCCGTCGAGCACCTGCTCCTCGAGCGGCGACGGGTAGCGCGCCAGCAGGTCGGCGAAGCGCTCGAGGTTCTCGCGCTGCTGCGCCAGCGAGAACAAGCAGGCGCGGGAACGTTCGCCGTCCTGCGCCCGCAGCGCCGCCTCGATGCGTGCCACCAGGTCCTGCTCCTCCGGCTGCAGCGCAGCGGGCGAAGGACGCAGCGGCGACGAGTCGGCGGTCATCTGCGCATCTTGGCGCCGCCCAGGCGCGCAGTCCACCGCGCGCCATGCACCGCGAGGCGGTCGCCGCACGAACTCCTGGACAACGCCGCGAGCGGGCCGTCGCATCGCCGCCATGCGCCGCCCACGTCGTCCCGTGCTGTTGCCGTTGCTCGCGCTGCTCGCCGGCTGCGCGAGCCAGTTCGGCCCGAACTCGATCCGCGCCGAACGGCCGAACTACAACCGCGAGATCACCGCCTCGCAGGACGAGCAGATGCTGTCGAACCTGGTGCGCCTGCGCTACCAGGACACGCCGCTGTTCATGGAGCTGACGTCGGTGGTGACCAGCTACACGTTCGATCGCAGCCTCGGCCTCGGCGCCAAGCTGCATCCTGCCGACGGCGACGACGAGGTGTCGCCGAGCCTCGGCCTGCTGCTCGGCAACCGGCCGACGATCACCTACCTGCCGCTGCAAGGCGAGGAGTTCGCGCAGCGCATGCTGTCGCCGATGCCGCTCGGCTCGATCCTGTTCTTCGCGCAGACCGGCTGGAGCGTCGACCGCCTGCTGCTGCTGTGCGTGCAGCGCATCAACGACGTGCCCAACGCGCCGACGGCGACCGGCCCGACGCCGCCGTCGCCGCCGGACCACGAACGCTTCGTGGCCCTGGCCGGCCAGCTGGAACGGCTGTCGAGCGCCGGCTTGTTCGGCATGAACTGGGAACACGTCGCCGGCGAGACGATGCCGCCCGGGCAGAAGCCGGTGTTCTGGCTGCGCGCGCCGAGCGATCCGGCGAGCCCGCTGCAGCAGGACCTGCAGGCGGTGCGCCGCGTGCTGGCGCTCGAGGCCGGGCGCGACCAGTTCCAGCTGACGCAGTTCCCGTTCCATCGGGCGCCCGACGAGATCGGCATGCGCGGCCGCTCGCTGCTCGGGCTGCTGTACTTCCTGTCGCAGTCGGTCGAAGCCCCGGACGAACACGTCGCCGCCGGTCTCGTCACCCTAACCCGCCACGCCGACGGCCGCCCGTTCGACTGGCGCACGCTGCTCGGCAGCACGATGCGCATCCGCTCGAGCGCGAGTCGCCCCGCCAGCGCCTACGTCGCGGTCTACCACCGCGGCCACTGGTTCTCGATCGACGACACCGACCATGGGTCGAAGGCGTCGCTGAACCTGCTGCACTTCCTGTTCTCGCTGCAGTCGGCGTCCGGCAAGGGCCGCTCGCCGGTGCTCACGCTGCCGGTCGGCGGCTGACGCTGCGCGTCCCCGGCGTTCAGCTGCGCTTCATCACGAACACGCCGACGTCGGCGACCGGCAGCGCCACCTGCGTACCCGCCTTCAGGTCCTTTAGCGCCACCGTGCCGGCGGCGAGTTCGCTGGTGCCGAGGATCGCGGCGAACGGCGCGCCGATCGTGTCGGCATAGCCGAGCTGCTTGCCCATCGCCTTGTCGTCGGCGAACAGCTCGACGCGCAGGCCCTGCGCGCGCAGCTGCGTCGCCACCTTGATCGCGGCCGCCGCCGGCACGTCGGCCATGCGGCACAGCAGCACCTGCGGGCCGATGCCGAGCGGCGGGAACATGCCGCGCTCCTCCATGACCAGCAGCACACGCTCGAGGCCGAGCGAGAAGCCGACCGCCGGGATCGGCTGCTTCTGGAACATGCCGATCAGGTTGTCGTAGCGCCCGCCGCCGCCCATCGAGCCGCTGAGGCCCTGGCAGCTGATCTCGAAGATCGGTCCGGTGTAGTAGCTGAGGCCGCGCGCCAGCGTCGGGTCGAAGACGAGGTGTGGACCGGCGGGGCCTTCGGCGGCGGCGGCGAACAGCGTCTGCAGCGCCTGCGCCGCGACCTGGAACGGCCCCGCTTCCGCGGCCATCGCCGCCAACGCTCCGGGCTGGCGCGCACGTTCGAGCGCGTCGAGCAGCCGCGGCCCCACTTCGGCGGCGAAGCCCTTCTGCACCAGTTCCTGCAGCACTCCGTCGCGGCCGATCTTGTCGAGCTTGTCGAGCGCGATCAGCGCCGGTGCCTCCTGTTCGGCAGCCAGTCCCGCCGCGGTCACGAACGCGCGCAGCAGTTCGCGGTGGTTGACGTGGATCTGGAAGTCCGCGAAGCCGAGCTCGAGCAACACCTTCGCCACCGCGCCCGCCACCTCGGCGTCCGCCAGCAGGCTCGTGGTGCCGGTGATGTCGACGTCGCACTGGTAGAACTCGCGGAAGCGCCCCTTCGCCGGCCGGTCGGCGCGCCACACCGGCTGGATCGCGTAGCGCTTGTAGTAGGCCGGCAGCGTGCGGTAGTTGGCGACGACGCGCGCCAGCGGCACCGTCAGGTCGTAGCGCAGGCCTTCGTCGCTGAGCTCGAGTTCGCTCGGACTGCCGGACGCCAGCGCGCGCTGCAGCCGTTCGCGGCGGTGCAGGATGCGGTAGAGCAGCTGGTCGCCTTCGGGCCCGTACTTGCCGAGCAGCGTCGACAGGTTCTCGATCGTCGGCGTCTCCAGCGGCACGAAGCCGAACGACTCGTAGACGCGCTGCACGACGGCCAGCACGTGGCGGCGGCGCATGACGTCGGCGGCCAGGAAGTCGCGCATGCCACTCGGCGGCTTGGTCGAGATCTCGCTCATCGGGCGTTGGTGTAGCGGATGCCGCGCACGAAGCCAGCGACGGAATTGCGGGTGGACTGCGACCGCGGCGACTCGAGCGGACCCAGAGCACTTCGGCCCCGGTTGTCGGGGTCGAAGGAGGAACTAGGATGCCATGGCCAGAGTCCGCACCAACCCACCCGCCACGATGCCGACGAAGAAGCTCGCCTACGACGACTACGTGTTGCTGCCCGACGACGGGCAGCGCTACGAAGTGCTCGACGGGGAGGTCGTCGTGAGTCCAGCCGCCGGCACCCCACACCAGGGCCTGCAGGCCGAGCTGCTGACCGAGCTGATGCTGCGCGTCGGCCGCAAGCGTCGCGGCAGGGTCTTCGCCGACGTCGACTGCGAACTAGGCCCGCACGACATCGTGCGCCCCGACCTGATCGTCGTGCTGCCCAAGCACTACGAACGCATCCTGCCGTCGCGCCTGCTCGGCACCCCGGACCTGGCGATCGAGATCCTGTCGAAGGGCACCGCCGCCCGCGACCGCAACCAGAAGCGCCTGCGCTACCAGGCCGCCGGCACGCCCGAGCTGTGGCTCGTCGACGGCGACGCACGCACCGTGACGCAGTACGTGCACGACGGCAGCCAGTTCGGTTCGCCCCGCACCGCCACCACGTCGCTGCGCCTCGCGATCCTGCCCGACGTCGAGGTGCCGTTCGCCGAGCTCTGGTGACGCATCGGAGATTTCGGCCTGCTCTGTAACCGCCGCGGCACGAGCGGACACAGAGCACTCTGGCCCCGGTTGTCGGGGTCGGAGGAAGAACTAGGATGCCATGGCCGAAGTCCGCACCCACCAAACCCAACGCAGCATGCCGACGAAGAAGTTCGCCTACGACGACTACGTGCTGCTGCCCGACGACGGGCAGCGTTACGAAGTGCTCGACGGGGAGGTCGTCGTGAGTCCGGCCGCCGGAAGCCCGCATCAAGGGCTGCAGGCCGAGCTCTTGTTCGAGCTGATGTTGAAGATTGGCCGCAAGCGACGCGGCAAAGTCTTCACCGACCTGGACTGTGAGCTCGGCAAGCACGACATCGTGCGCCCCGACCTGATCGTCGTGCTGCCCAAGCACTACGAACGCATCCTGCCGTCGCGCCTGCTCGGCACCCCGGACCTGGCGATCGAGATCCTGTCGAAGGGCACCGCCGCCCGCGACCGCAACCAGAAGCGCCTGCGCTACCAGGCCGCCGGCACGCCCGAGCTGTGGCTCGTCGACGGCGACGCACGCACCGTGACGCAGTACGTGCACGACGGCAGCCAGTTCGGTTCGCCCCGCACCGCCACCACGTCGCTGCGCCTCGCGATCCTGCCCGACGTCGAGGTGCCGTTCGCCGAGCTCTGGTGACGCGTCGAGGATTCGGGCCCTCGCGGTGACCGGCGCTGCGCGATCAGTCCCGAGGGACCCCGCCCCGGAGCGGCAGGCGCAGAGGAACAACTGGCAGGTGCGCTGCGGCAGCTGGAGGCGCGTGAGCCGGAACTCGCGCGATCAGCCGCGCAAGACCAGTTCCGACGCGTTGCTCAGCCACAGCGTCGGCTGCGCGAACACGCTGACCGCCTGCAGGTGCAACGACGTGCCGAGGAACGCGCGATCGTTCGGCAGCGAGAACGGGAAGTAGACGCGCGCATCGTTGCTGACGAGCATCGGTGCCAGCACGACATCGGTCGGCACCCACCAGTTGCCGAGCGGCGTGGCCACCGGCGTCGGGAAGCGCGACAGCGACAACCACGGCACGACGATGTCGTTGTTGATCGACCGCACGCAGCCGGTCACGGTGCCACCGAGCGACTTGTTCGAAACCGCCGACAGCTGCACCGACGGCACGGTCTCGTTGGCGTGGACGTAGCGTCCGAGCTCGTCGGCGCCGTAGCCACCGAGGTCGTTGCTGAGCAGCCACAGGTTGCCGTCGGGGCCCGACAGGATGCCGTAGCCCGAACCCGGCAGCTGGTGGAACGTGACTTCGCCCTGGACCGAGGATCCGGAAGCGTCCAGCGTCACCGCCCGCACGCGACCGGCGTTGTAGTCGGTCAGGAACCAGACGTTCTTCCACGACGCCGGGTAGTGATCGCCGGTGTAGAAGCACATGCCGGTCGGAGCGATCGTCGGCGCGTAGGTGCGCAGCGGATCGACCAGCGCCGGGTTCGGCGTCGCCTCGGCACCCTCGACCAGCGGCCAGCCGTAGTTGCCGCCCGGCACGATGCGGTTGATCTCGTCCTGCAGCGCCAGCCCGTTCTCCGTCGCGTAGAGCACGCCGGTCACCGGATGGATGCCGAGACCGAACATGTTGCGGTGCCCGTACGAGTAGATCGGGCTGCCGGGGAACGGGTTGTTCGCCGGCGCGGTCAGGTTCGGCAGCTCGTAGCGCAGCACCTTGCCGAGCAGGTTGCCGAGGGTCTGCGCGTTGGCGCTGACGTAGTTGTCGCCGGACGACACGTAGAGCGTGCCATCGAAGCCGAAGACCATGGTGCCGCCGTTGTGGTACCAGTCGGCCGGGATCGCCCCCGGCGGCGTCAACACGGTCAGGTTGGTGCCGACGCCGCCCACTTCGGTCAGTCGGCCGATGCGGTTCTCGTTCAGCGTCGGCTCGGTGTAGTAGACGTAGACGTGCCGGTTGACGAGGAAGTTCGGGTCGACGGCGATGCCGAGCAGGCCCTGCTCGGTGAACGAACTCGCGGTGCCGACGGCGATCGTCGCCCACGGTGCGGCCTGCAGCTGGCCATCGCGGAAGATGCGGACGTTGCCACTGACGCGCTCGGTGATCAGCAGCGCACCGTCGGGCAGGAACGCCATCGCCGTGGCGCCTTGGAGCGAGCCGTCGCTGAGCGTCTGGTAGGTGAACCCGGCAGGAGGATTTTGGGCCGAAGCCGTGGCTGCGACGGCGACGGCGAGCAGGAAGCGGGCGAAGCGAAACGATGGCATGCGGCGTGGTTGGCGCTCGTAGAGGCAGCTCGGAACGGGATTTCGGGCCGAGCAGGGTAGAAGCTGCCCGCCTCTACGCAAGCTGCGCCCCCGCGGGCCGGGGTTCTTTCGTGAAGAGCTCGCGCGCGGATGCTGGGCCGTGGGGCGCACGATTCCGTCGCGCCGTCGACGCGCCGGGGGCAACCGCCCCTGGCATGGGCCAGCGGCAACGCGAGTTCCGGGTCACGAGCCGAGCGGCCGACCGGCCTTCGGCCCGAGGACCACTCGTCCCGCGATGGGGCGATTGGAAAACACCAGGGGCCGGCATCCGGACCGCGGAGGCTGAGGCGAAGTCGCACGCAGCCTCGACCCGGCCGCCAGCGCCGACGAGCGCGGCGCGATCAGAACGGGATGTCGCCGTAGTCGACTTCGCCGCCACCTTGCGCACCGCCGCCTTCCTGCGCCGGCGCACGCCGACCACCACCACTGCTGCGGCGCTCGCCGCCACCGCCGGCGCCACTCGCTTCGTCCCCGCCTGCACCACCGCCGCCAGCGCCGCCGCGCGCCGAGCCGACGAACTGGAAGTTCTCGACGACGACCTCCAGCTTGTTGCGCTTGCCGCCGTCCTGGCTTTCCCACGTCGAGTACTGCAAGCGGCCCTCGACCATCAGCTGGCTGCCCTTGCGCACGTACTGGTTCAGCAGCTCGGCCTGCTTGCCCCAGGCGGTGAGGTCGACGAAGCACACCTCCTCCTTCGACTCGCCGGACTGCGTGTTGAACTTGCGATTGATCGCCATGCCGAACTTGGCCAGCGCCTGGCCGCCCTGCGTGTGCCGCAGTTCGACGTCGCGCGTCAGGTTGCCCATCAGGATGACTTTGTTGAAGTTGGCCATGCTCGTGTTCTCGTTCGTTGCGTCTTGGTTCGGTAAGTCCCCGACAGCAGCCTGCCGTCCAAAGGGCGGCGCATCCTAGGAACGCGAGGCGACGCGCGCGAGCGTTCGCCGGCGAGCTCACGCGTCCGCCCCGGGCTGCCTGCTGGCACCGCCGCCGGCAGCCGGCTACCGTGCCGCGGTGACCACTCCGACTCCGCAATCCGAACGTCGCCGGGCCGCCCGCGCCCAGGCCTCCTTCCCCGTGCAGGTGTCGTCGTCGGGCCGCGCCGAAGCGGCCCTGCTGCGCGACATCAGCGAGATCGGCCTCGCCTGCACGTCGCCGCAGGCGATTCCGGAGATGACGCTGATCGGTCTCGACTTCTCGCTGCCGGGCGCCAGCGACAAGCACCACGTGAAGGGCGCGGTCGTGCGCTGCGCGCCGATGAGCAAGGGCGCCGATGGCGCTCGCCGCTGGGACCTCGCGGTGTTCTTCACCGAGATGCAGACGCCGACGCGCGTGGCCCTGCGCAACTACGTCGCCAAGGGCAAGAAGGTTTGATCTCCTGGCTGAACGGCTCGGCGCCGACGACGCCGACCGTTCGGGTCAGAGGCTGAGAGAGAATCCTCTCGAAGCCTCTGCGCGGCTGCGAATGCAGCCGCCAAACATGATTCTGAGAGCCCGTAGCATGATTTCTTCTCGGGCTCTCAGGCGCTGCCGTTCGTAGCCTGCGCGACCAGGAAGCGCGGCAGGCCGGCGAAATCCGGCAACAGCTGCGCGTCCCGCACCGTCGGCAACGCGGCCAGCCAAGCGAGGCCAGGCTCGGCGGCGCCGACGCCGGTTTCGCAGACGACGAAGCCACCGGGCCGCAGATGCCGCGCGAGACCTACACCGATCGCGCGGTAGCACGACAGCACGTCGCCAGGCGCCGAGAACAGCGCCATCGCCGGCTCGAAGCGGCGCACGTCGTCGGCGAGGCCTTCGGTGGCGTTCGGGTCGATGTAGGGCGGATTGCTGACGACGACGTCGAACATCGCGTCGGCGGGCACTGGCGCCCACCACGAACCGTGCAGCAAGGTCACGCGCGCGCCGACGCCGTGGCGAGCGACGTTCGCCGCCGCGACCAGCAGCGCGTCCTGGCTCTGGTCGATCGCGAGCACCTGCAGGTCCGGCCGCGCGACGGCGGTGGCGATGGCGATGGCGCCGCTGCCGGTGCCGAGATCCACGACGCGGCCACCCTGCGGCGCGCGCGCCAGCACCAGGTCGACGAGCTCTTCGGTCTCGGGGCGCGGGATCAGCACCGCCGGTGAAACGGCGAGCTCCAGCCCGCGGAAGCTCCAGCTGCCGAGCAGGTGCGCGACCGGCTCGCCGTCGCCGCGGCGCACCAACAGGGCGCGCATCGCATCGCGTTCCTTCGGATCGAGCGGGCGGTCGTGCGCGAGGTAGAGCTGCAGGCGCGACAGCCCGAGCACCTTGCCGAGCAGCAGCTCCGCCGAGCGCTTCGGGGCGTCGACGCCGCGACGCTCGAGCCAGGTCTCGGCGCCGCGCAGCACGCTGAGCACCGTGTGCTGCGCTTCGCCGCCGGGAACACTGCCGCTGCTCACGCGCGGATCACTTCCGCTTCTTCTCGGCGATGGCCATCATCTTGGCCTTCTTCTCGGCGCTGTTCTTCTTGGCGCCACCGACGATGCCGCCGATCAGCGAGAACTCGGCCAGCAGCGCCCCCAGGAACACGAACACCTGGCCGGGTCCGAACAGGCGCCAGAAGTACTCGACCTTCGCCGCCGGCTCGGCCTTCTTCGCCAAGGCGCCGCCGATGTCGGCGAACATCTCGCCGAACGACGCCGACGGCATCGTGGCCGCGACGTCCTTCAGCCACCCCATCTCGATCGCCGCCGCGCGCGCGGCCATCGGATCGAAGGCGATGAGGTTCATCGTGATGGCCAGCAGCGGCACGAAGCACATGGCGACCCAGTTCACGCCCTTCGGCCGGTTGTGCGCGATGGCGCCCCACCACGACCAGATCAGCGCGATGCCGATCAGGGTGTAGATGGCGCCGCTCATGTACTGATACCCGGCGCGGCTGGCGTCGGCCGTGAACGGCATCATGCAGCCGAGCACGATCATCACGCCGCAGAACAGGAAGCGATAGAACGTCTTGTCGCGGCAGTACGGGTTGTAGGCCGGGGCGAGGCCGCCACGCGTCAACTGCACCAGCACATCGTCACCACCGCCGGCGGCGGCAGACGCCGTGCCGGTCTCGAGCGGCTCCAGGGGTTCGAGGGAGGCGAGTTCGGCGGGCTGCGCGGGATCGGTCATCGTGCTTGCTCCAGGTCGATTTCGAGAGGGATTCGGAGGGGGCGAAGATCGTGGCAAATGGGGCGGCGTCAGTCACGCGCGAATCGGTCGGACGCCGCGGTGGACGCAGACACGGCGGATGGCACCCGGCGGTTCACCGCTGCCGCCGAAAGCCGGACGTTGCGCGGTGCGGCGCCGGGCGCGGAGTCGCCGCGGAAGCGTTCACAGGGCTTCGATGCGGCGCTCGCGTTCGTCGGCCTGCAGCGCCTGCACCACCGGGTCGAGCTTGCCCTCGAGGATCTGCGACAGCGCGAAGTTGCGGTTGAGCCGATGGTCGGTCAGCCGGTCCTGAGGGAAGTTGTAGGTGCGGATGCGGTCGCTGCGATCGCCGGTGCCGACCTGCTCCTTGCGCTCCAGAGCACGGGCCGCCGCCAAAGCGCGCTGCCGCGCGTCGTAGATGCGCGAGCGCAGCAGGGCCATCGCCCGCTGGCGGTTCTTCAGCTGGCTGCGCTCCTCCTGGCAGGCGACGACGGTGCCGGTCGGCAGGTGCGTGATGCGCACTGCGGACTCGGTCTTGTTGACGTGCTGGCCACCGGCACCGCTCGACCGGTAGGTGTCGATCTTCAGGTCCTTGTCGTCGATGTCGACCTCGACCTCTTCGACCTCGGGCAGCACGGCGACGGTCGCTGCCGACGTGTGCACGCGGCCCTTGGCCTCGGTCTCCGGCACCCGCTGCACGCGGTGGCCGCCGGACTCGAACTGCATCGCCGCGAACACGTTGGTGCCGCGCAGCGCGAACACCACTTCCTTGAAGCCGCCCTGTTCGGCCGGCGTCATGTTCATCGGCTCGAACACCCAGCCCATGCGCGTGGCGTAGCGCTGGTAGATCGTGCACAGGTCGCGCGCGAACAGCGCCGCTTCTTCGCCGCCAGTGCCGGCGCGGATCTCGACGATGCAGTCGCGGCGGTCATCGCCTTGGTCGGCGAGCAGGTCGTCGATCAACTCGGTGGCGGCCGCCGCCTCCCGGGCTTCGAGGTCTGGCAGCTCGGCGGCGGCGAGCTCGGCGAGATCCCGATCGGAGCCGGAGCACAAGGCCCGATGCTCGACGATCTGCGCTTGCAGTTGCAGGAACGCCTGGTAACGCGCCACCACCGGCGACGCCTTGCCCAGCTCCTTCTGCAGTGCAGCGAGGCGATCGGCGCGTTCGAGCACCTTCGGATCGGCGGCCTGCGCGAGCAGTTCCTGCACGCGCGCGACCATGCCGTCGAGGCGCTGCTGGATCTTTGGCCGCAGCGTGGTCATCGAGAGCCACGAGTCCGGAGGCTGCGACCTGAAAACGGCTCACGCTCCGCGCCTGCGGAAGCGGAGCTCCTGGGAGGCCCAGAGCGCCAAGTAGGCGCCGAGCGCCAGGAAGGTGTGGGGCGGCGTGGCAGCACGCCGGCGACCTACGCCTTCGCGCCTTCCTTGCCCTTGCCGTAGCGCTTCAGGAACTTGTCGACGCGGCCAGCGGTGTCGACGAACTTCTGCGCGCCCGTGAAGTACGGGTGGCAGGCGGCGCAGATGTCGGTGCGGATCTCCGACTTGACGGAGTAGGTCGTGAACTTGTTGCCGCAGGCGCAGGTGACCGCGCACTCGACGTACTTCGGGTGGATGTCGGCTTTCATGGCACGCAACGCACCGGGATCGGTGCGAATGGAAGGGCGAGGAGTGTAGGAACGGATCGCCGCCGGTCAACAGTGGCGTGCCGCATCCCGCACAGCTACGGCGCCCAACTGAGCAGCTCGGCCAGTTCGCCGGGCTCGACCTGCACGTCGGTGAACACCAGGCGCTGCGGTGGCACCGGCCGTTCGTCGATCCAGGCGCCGACCACCGCCAGCAGCGCCCCTCGCTGCGGGCCATCGAGGCGACGCAGCGCCGCGGCTGGCAGCAGCACCGCGGCAGCCCCGCGTGGACCAGCGGCCCCGGCCAGCGGACTCGTCGGTGCCGGCAACGCGCGCCGCATCGCCACCGAGCCATCGGCGAGCACCTGCAGCACCGGCGCGATGTCGGGCGCCACGGCCTCGAGCCGGCTCGCCACGTGCACGGCGCCGGGCACCGAACGCAGCGGTACCCCGAGTCTGGCCAGCGGCGAGGGCGACGGCGCTGGGGCCGACGGTTCTTGTGCCGCCTTCTCACGCCGGTCCGCGCCTTCGACGAACGAGTGCAGCACGACGACGCCGAGCGCCGCCAGCCCGATCGCCGCGCTGATGCGAAACCACGGCAGGCTCACGAGCGCCTCCGCAGCGCGGCCAACAGGCGATGCACGGCCGGAACGTGCAGGCCGACCACGGTGTCGAAGGCACCGTCGACGAGCGCGAAGAAGTCCTGCGCGTCGTCCTGCATGCCGTAGCTGCCGGCCTTGCCGCGCCACTGCCCGGAGTCGAGGTAGCGCTGCAGGGAGGCCTCGACCACCGGACCGCAGCGCACCGTCGCGTGGCTCACTTCCTCGACGTAGAGGCCGCGGGAAGGCAGCGACAGGCAGTGCGCAGTGTGCACGCGGTGGGTGCGGCCGGCGAGCTGACGCAGCATGCGTTCGGCGTGCGCGCGGTCGCTCGGCTTGCCGAGTTCGAGGCCGTCGAGGTCGACGACGGTGTCGACCGCGAGCACCGGCCGCCCTGGATCCGGGGGCTCGGCACCAAGCCCCTTGCGGCGCGCGCGTTCCGTCGCCAGGGCGACCGGATCGCCGAGCACGCTGGTGTGCTCGTCCCCACTGCCTGGCAGGTATTCGGGCCCTGGCTCGCACAAGGCGAACGGGATGCAGGCGGCCGCCAGCAACGCCCGTCGCCGCGGCGACGTCGAGGCGAGGTAGAGGTCGGGGACCGAGGTCACGGCGAGACGATCGGCGATGCCCATGCTGGAGCGCAAGCGGGATCGACCGACTCGCAGGCAGGCCGGGAACCTCGTCGCCGAGCGGCGGAGGGGCTCAGCCGCGGCGCTTGCCGGCCGGCGCCAGACGCACCAGCAAGCAGGCCGGCGACAGCGGGTGCGACAAGTTGACCTTGCGCCCCGACAGGTGCGGGCCGACGTCGAGCGGCAGGTGGCCGTAGGGCTTCAGCAGCGCGCGCACTTCGTCGAGGAACTTGGCGACGTGCGCGTCCTTCGGCTCGAGGCCCAACCGCTGCTGGGCGCGGGCCGTGGACTTGTCCGAGAAGCACAGCTCCTCGACCGTCAACAGGTTGGCCAGGAACGTCGCGACCTGCGGCTGCACGGCTGGCACACGCTGGAAGAACGTGTTGCGGTCGCCGATGCCGGCGTCGCGCAGGAACCCGAGGTTGACGCCGTTCTGGTCGTTGTAGATCTGCGCCACCGAGTCGCGGACGGCGAGGCAACGATCGAACAGGTTCGGGATCGGCAGGTCCCGCAGCATGTCCTCGACCTCGAAGGCCTCGGTGACGCGGAACTCGTTGCGGTCGACGAAGCCGTCGGCGATGCGCCGGCGGGCCTCCTGGCCGTAGCCGCACGGCAAGCCGTCGGCGAAGTAGAAGTGCAGCATCGCGTCGACCAGGTCGAGCTGCGGCAGCGGCGCGGCGGCACCTTCCGCCGCGCCCTCGGCGGCGGCGGCCGGCTTCGGCGGCGGCACGTCGGCCAATACGGCCTTCAGCGCCGACAACGTGTCGCGCAGGTTCTCGGCGGTCGGTGCCAGCGGCTCGCGCGGATCAGGCGGCGCGTCGGCGGCAGGACCTTTCGACTTCTTCTTCGTCGTCACGACGACCTCTTGTGGCAAGCACCGGACACAGAACGGATCGTCCGCAACAGGACCAAGCTGCGGCACCCTGGCCAGCGACACTCGCGCGGCGAGAGCCACCAAGGCGACGCAAGCGAACGGACGACCGACGGGTCGATCGACGGATCAGGCGGCGGCGAAACGCCGACGCCTTGCGATCACTTCTTCGCGGCGGCGGCCCGTGCGGCCTTCTCGGCGCGGCGCTGGGCCTTCGGCTTGCGCACCTTCTTCTTCGGCGCGACGAAGGCGGCCGGCTTGCCTTTGCTCTTCTGGCGCTCGGGCTTCTTCGGCACCGGCACCGTCATGCCGCTCTTCTCGATCAGCTGGCCGACGGTGTCCGACGGCCGAGCACCGTGCGACAGCCAGTGCTGGATGCGCTCGGCGTTGAGCTTGACCTGCTCCTGGGCGCGGGGCATCAGCGGCAGGTAGTAGCCGAGGGCCTCGATGATGCGACCATCGCGCGGGAAGCGCGGATCGGTGGCCACCACGCGGTACGTGGGGTGATTGAGGCGACCAAAGCGTTTCAGACGAAGCGTGACTGCCAAGGGAAACTGTCTCCGTGCGTACAGGGAGCCGCGAAAGGGGCGAGCAGCAAAGCAGATGACCGCGCGAGTTGCCAGCGCTTTTTTCGCAGCGCCGGCCGCATCGTTCAGCGGCGCCGCCCGCCAGGAAGGCCCGGGAAGCCGCGGCCGCCGCCCCCCGGGAAGCCGCCGGGGAAGCCGGGGAAGCCACCGCCGCCCGGCCGCTTGCCGGGGCCGCCGAGCCCGCCCATGCCACCGAAGCCACCGCCGCCGAGCAGGTCGTCGAGGCCGCCCGGGGGCATGCCGGGCGGCATGCCGCCGCCCTTGCCAAACTTCTTCATCAGGTCCTGCATGGCCTTGAACTGCTTGATCAGGCCGTTGACGGCGTCGAGGTCGTTGCCGGAGCCGGCGGCGATGCGGCGGCGGCGCGGCAGGTCGATGATGTCGGGGCGCTGCCGCTCCCGCTTCGTCATCGACAGGATCATCGCCTCGAGCCGCTTCATGTGCTTGTCGTCGAAGTCGACGTCCTTCATCGCCGCACCGACGCCCGGCAGCATGCCGAGCACCTTCTTCAGCGGGCCGAGCTTCTTGATCATGTTCATCTGCGCGAGGAAGTCCTCGAAGTTGAACTGACCCTTCTGCAGCTTCTTCGCCGCCGCTTCGGCCTCCTTCTCGTCGATCACCGACTGCGCCTTCTCGACGAGGCCAACGACGTCGCCCATGCCGAGGATGCGCCCGGCCATGCGCGACGGATCGAACTCCTCGAGGTCGTCGGGCTTCTCGCCGACACCGGCGAACAGGATCGGCCGGCCGGTCACCTTGACGATCGACAGCGCCGCACCACCGCGCGCATCGCCGTCGACCTTGGTGAGGATCAGGCCGTGCAGCGGCAGCCGCGCGTGGAACTCCTTCGCCGAGTTCACCGCGTCCTGGCCGAGCATCGCGTCGCAGACCAGCAGCACGCCGTGCGGCTTCGTCTGCGCGTGCACCTCCTGCACCTCCTTCATCAACGGTTCGTCGATGTGCAGACGGCCGGCGGTGTCGAGGATCACCACGTCGTGGCCGCGCGACTTCGCGAACTCGACGCCGGCGCGGCACACGTCCGGCGGCCGCTTGTTGGCCGGATCGGCGTAGACGGCGATGCCGAGTTGCTTGCCGAGGCTCTGCAGCTGGTCGACGGCGGCGGGGCGCTGCAGGTCGGCGGCGACCAGCAGCGGGTTCTTCTTCTTGTGCTTGCGCAACCACAGCGCCAGCTTGCCGCAGGTGGTCGTCTTGCCGCTGCCCTGCAGGCCACACATCATCAGGATCAGCGGCGACTGCGGCGCGATCGGCAGGCCGACCTGCTGGCCGCCGAGCAGCTCGGTCAGCGCGTCGTGGAAGCACTTGACGAACTGCTGGCCCGGCTCGACCGACTGGATGACCTGCTGGCCGAGCACGCGCTGCCGCACGTCGGCGACGAAGTCCTTCGCCACCTGGAAGTTGACGTCGGCTTCGAGCAGGGCGGTGCGCACGGCGCGGATGCCTTCGTCGATGTTGGCCTCGGTGAGGACCTTCTGGCCGACGATGGCGCGGTAGGCTTTGCCCAGCGCGTTGGCGAGCGAATCGAACATGGGCGGGGCAGGATGTTGCTTGTGCGGCAGCGGGTCAAGGTGAACCACGCGTTCGGCGCCTGCCGGGGCGATCGACAGCCCCCGCCGACGACCTACACTGGGCCGATGGCGTCCCCCCTCGCGTTCTCCACCACCGCGGCCCTGGCCCTCGCCGCCCTCGCCACCGCGCAGTGGCCCGGATCCTCGACCCCCAACGTGCCGATCGGCGCCGCCAACGGCGACCAGGCGGTGCCGCGCATCGCCGCCGCCGCGGACGGCAGCTGCTGGATCGCCTGGTTCGACAACCGCAGCGGCAACTACGACGTGCGCATCCAGCGCCTCGATCCGGCCGGCGTGCCGGTGTTCGCCGCCGGCGGCCTCGTGATCAGCAGCAACGCCCAGAACACCTCGCTGGTCGACTGGGACCTGCTCGCCGACCGCGACGGCTGCGCCGTGGTGACGTTCACCGACGTGCGCGCCGGCGGCGACCTCGACGTCTACGCCTACCGCGTCGATCCGGCGGGCAATCCGCTGTGGGGCGCGAACGGTGTGACGCTGTCGAACAACGGCGACTACGAAGCCAACCCGCGCGTCTGCGAAGCCAGCGACGGCGACTTCGTGTTCCTGTGGCCGAACACCGGGCTGCGCACGCTGCAGCTGCAGCGCCTCGACCGCCAGGGCCTGCCGCGCTACCCGGGCGACGGCATCGCCATCCCCGGCGACGTCGGCGCCACGCCGGGATTCGCGCGGCTCGTCGCCGCCGACAACGGCGCGGTGATCGCGAGCTGGGTGCGCACGCTGGCGTTCACCGGCAACAAGCACGTGCACACGCAGAAGTTCGACGTGCTCGGCAACCCGATGTGGAACGGTGGCACGCGGCTGCCGGTGTTCGACCTCGCCTCGGTGCCGATCGCGCACGAGCCGCGCCTCGTCGCCGACGGTGCCGGCGGTGCGCTCTACGGCTGGCACTACGCCGTCGGCGTGTCGACGTTCCTCGTGCGCGTGCAGCGTGTGCTCGCCAGCGGCACCGAGTTCTGGGCCCACGACGGGGTCGGCGTGTCCACGAGCCCGAACCCGCGCTTCGACCCGGCACTGGCCTGGCATGCCCACGCGCAGGAGCTCGTCGTCGCCTGGAACGAACGCAACGCCGGCCAGTCGCAATGGGGTATCTTCGCGCAGCGGCTCGACGTCGCCGGCAACCCGCTGTGGGGCAGCACCGGCAGCCAGCTGCTGCCGATCGACACGACGTTCAAGCTGGCGCCGGTGGCGGTGACACTCGGCTCGGGCCACAGCGCCGTGTCGGTGCTGACCGAAGCGCTCGGCGCGAACCTGAAGGCCGTGCAGGTGTTCCATCTGCAGCCGAACGGCGCCGTGCTCGGCGGTGGGCCGACCACCGCCAGCACGGTGCCGAGCGACAAGCTGCGCCTGGTGACGGCCGCGACGCGGAGCGGCACCACGCTGCTGACCTGGGGCGACAACCGCGCCGCGGGCGGCGCCGACGTCTACGCGGCGGCGGTCGACTTCGGCGGTGCGATCGGCGTGCGGCTGGCGCAGGCCCAGCCACGCGGCTGCGGCAGCAACCCGGCGACGAGCCTGACCGCCGACGCCCGACCGGCGATCGGCACCACGGTGAACCTCTCGGTCGGCAACCCACTCGGCACGCAGGGCGCCGGTTCGTTGGCCGCGATCGCGTTCGGGCTGTCGACGTTCCCGACGCCGTGCGGACCGCTGCTGCCGGGATTCGGCATGGCGGGGCCCGGCCAGAACGGCGAACTGCTGGTCGACCTCGCCGCGGGCGACTACGTGCTGAGCGTGGTCGGCATCCTGACCAACCCCACCACGCCGGTGTCGGTGCCCTACACCGTGCCGCTCGATCCGGCGCTGATCGCCGTGTCGTTCTACGCCCAGGGCCTCGTCGTCGACCCCGCCCCGGGTGCGCCGGTGCTGTTCGGCCTGACCAACGGTCTCGAGCTCCGGCACGGCAGCTGACCGGCCTGCCCGGCCCGCGTGCCGTCGGCGGCGCGGGAAGGGAACCGCGAACACCCCGTCTGTGGAACACCCGTTGCCTGCCCGCGCCGCCATGAACCGAACCACCCGCGTTCTCGCCCTCCCCCTCCTGCTGGCCGCCGCGTGCGCAAGCCGCGGCAGCACCGAGGCCAACGACCATCTGCTGCATGCGGAACTGCGCGTCTTCCAGGAAGCGCAGCAGGTGTTTCGCGCGCAGAACATCGGCACCCACGAGTTCGACTTCGGCGCGCATGGCCACGTCACGGTGCGCGAGATCACGCTCGACGGCTTCCCCGGCAGCACCTACTTGCGCTGCCGCTTCCACTTCCAGAACCGCACGAAGGAGCCGCTGTTCCAGGCCTACGTGTCCCTGGACGTGCTCGACCCGAAGGGCCGCATCGCCTCCTCGCAGGTGTGCCACTGCATCATGCCGACTGGCTCGGCGCTCGGCCGCGGCGCCTACTACTCGGACGAGTTGCGCACGCCGACCTACCTCATGCACCTGCAGCCGGGTTGGAGCTGGCAGATCCGCTGCCACGCCGATCCGGAGCGCGACGATCCGCCGCTCGACCCGCCGGTGGAGCCGCGCACCCTGCCGCAGTCGCCGCCGATGATCATCCGCAACCGCGGCCAGAACGATGGTCCCACCTCGGTCACCCCGCGTTCCGGGGAGCCCCGCACGCCAGGCGGCCAATAGCGGGAGCGGACGGGCGGCTCACTTGGGCTCGCCAGCAGGCCGATCGCTGGGCTTGGTCTCGCCCTTGCCCGCCTCGCTGGCGGGCTTGTCCGCCTTCTTCGGCCGGCGCCGCTCCAGATAGCTGCGCCCCTTGTCGTTCCACTGCGGCGCTGCGTCCCGGTTGGCGAGATCGGTGACGAGTTCGAGCAGGCCGCGGATCACCGTCGTCATGTGCGGCACGTCGAGCTTCGCGACCTCGTCGCTCGGCCGATGGTAGTCGTCGTGCAGCGAGCCGGCGCTCAACGAGTGCGCCACCACGCCGGCCAGCGCGAACGGGTAGTTGTCGCTCTGCTGGAACAGCTGCTTCGCCATCGGGAACTCCACCACCTCGACGCCGCCGCGCTGCAGCACCGGCGCGGCGATCGCGCCGAGGTCGCTGAAGTCGACGCCGGTGAACCAGGCCTTGCCCTGCTTGCCTGGCTCGGGCCGCCCCAGCATCTCGAGGTTCAGCACGACCGCGACCTTGTCGAGCGGCACCGGCGGCCGCGCGCAGAACGCCCTCGAGCCGAGCAGGCCGCGTTCTTCGCCGGTGAAGCAGACGAACAGGATCGAACGCTTCGGCGCCGGCAGCTTCGTCAACGCCTCGGCCAGCAGCAGCACGCCGGTGGTGCCGGTGGCGTTGTCGTCGGCGCCGTTGTTGATCGCGTCGCCGCCGACCGCGCGGCCGGTGCCGATATGGTCGTAGTGGGCGCTGACGATCACGTACTCGTCCTTCTTCGTGGTGCCGCGCAGCAGCCCCATCACGTTGTGCTGCGGCAGCTCGGCCGCTTCGGGCGCCGCCGTGCTCCAGGTCGCGGTCCAGGTCGGCGGCTCCTTGTCCTTGTCGGTCGGCGGCAGCACGCCCTTGCGCACGTAGAACACCGGCCGCGACGCCTGGCGCTTCGGCCCGAGCACACCGTGGCGACCGGCGGCGGCGGCCCACGCCGGATGGTCCTCGGCGATCTCGACGACGATCGGCGCCCGCGCGCTGTCGGAGGCCAGCAGCCGCTGCAGCACCGCGTCGTCGTGCACGGCGACGGTGCAGCGTTCGTCGCTGCCGCTGGTCGCATCGGCAGCCGAGCGCAGCCGCACGTCCTTGTCGGCGACCAGTACGAACTCCTGCTGGTCCTTCGCCTCGCTACCCATCTTGCGCAGGAGCTTCAACTGCACTTCGCGCGAGTCGAGCCAGTGCCCTGGCAACGGGAACTCGTGCGTCCAGGAACCTTCCTGCACCTGCGCGAGCCCCGCCGCCTGGAAGCGCGCGGCGATCCACTCGCCGGCGGCGACCAGCTCCGGGCTGCCGGTGTTGCGGCCCATGCGTTCGTCGGCGGCCAGCCAGGAGACGGTCTCGCGCACGCGTTCCTCGGTGATCGCGGTGCCTTGCGCGAGTGCTGCCCCGGCGAACAGGGACAGCAGGAAGGCGTGCGCCAAACGGATCGTCTTCGTCATCGGGAGGTGCCTTTCGCCAACAGGTCGTTGAGGCTGCCGGAGCGGTAGCCGAACACGTCGAGGGCCACGAACGTGTAGCCCGCGGCCTGGATCGCGCGGCCGAGTTCTTCGCGCAGCGCGAACGCACGCGCGAGTTCGTCGGCACCGACCTCGATGCGCGCCAGGCGATCGTGGTGGCGCACGCGGAACTGCCGGAAGCCATGGTCGCGCAGCACCTGCTCGGCGGCTTCGATGCGCGCCAGCATCGGCGCGTCGATCGCGGTGCCGTAGGGCACGCGCGACGACAGGCAGGCGAAGCTCTGCTTGTCGGCGGTGCGCAGGCCGCAGTCGCGGCTGTAGCGGCGCACGTCGACCTTGGCGAAGCCGGCGTCGACCAGCGGGGCCAGCACGCCGTGTTCGGCGGCCGCGCGTTGCCCCGGGCGATGGTCGCCGAGGTCGTCGGTGATGGCGCCGTAGACCACGGCCCACTCCGGCGGCGCGATCGCTGCGCGCTGCTGCGCCACGGTGACGAACAGTTCCTTCTTGCAGTGGTAGCAGCGATCGCCGGCGTTGGCCCGATAGCCGGGCCGCGAGAGCTCCTGCGTCGGCAGCACGACGTGGCGCACGCCGATCTCGCGCGCCAGCTGCTCGGCCTCGGCGAGCTCGGCGCGCGGCAGCGACGGCGAGTCGGCGGTGACGGCGACGCAGCGGTCGCCGAGCACCGCGCGGCAGGCGTGCAGCAGCGCCGTCGAGTCGACGCCGCCGGAGAAGGCGACGACGGCCCCGGGCAGGGCCGCCAGGCGTCGACGCAGTTCCTCGAGCTTCTGATCGTACGGCAGGTTGGCGGTCGCGGGCAGCATGCGGGCCTGCCGTTCTACTGGCCGCGGCCGTCGTAGACCACCTGCCCACCGACGACCGTCAGCAGCACCTTGGCGGCCAGCAGTTCGTCCTCGCTGCAGGTGCGCAGGTCGCGGTCGAACACCGTCAGGTCGGCGACCTTGCCGAGTTCGATCGTGCCCAGGCGCTCCTCCGCGAACATGCCGTGGGCGGCGTGCAGCGTGAAGCCGCGCAGCGCCTGTTCGCGCGACAGACGCTGGTCGGGCCGGAAGCCGCCGACCGGGCCGCCGCCGTTCGCCCCGGCACCAGGCGGCGCGCCAGCGGGCTGCCCGGCCGCGATGGCGCGCGTCGTCACCGCCGCGAACAGGCCGCGCCGCGGATCGACCGACTCGACCGGGAAGTCGCTGCCGAACGGCACGATCACGCCGAGCCGGTGGAAGCGCGTCCACGCGTAGGTGCCGGCGAGGCGCTCGGGCCCGAGGCGCTGGCCGGCCCACGGCATGTCCGACGTCAGGTGCGTCGGCTGCATCGACGGCAGCACGCCGAGTTGCGCGAAGCGAACGAAGTCGGCATCGGCGATCACCTGCGCGTGCTCGATGCGGAAGCGCAAGCGCCCCGCCGCCGGCTCGCCGTTGGTCTTCACCGCCGCGTAGGCGTCGAGCACGGTGCGGTTGGCGGCGTCGCCGATCGCGTGCATGCACAGCTGCATGTCGTGATCGGCGCAGAACTGCGCCAGCACCTGCACCGCGCCCTTCGGCATCGACACCAGCCCGCGCTTGCCCGGCGCGTCGGCGTAGTCGGCGAGCAGTGCCGCCCCGCGCGAGCCGAGCGCGCCGTCGGCGTAGGCCTTGACCGCGCGCACGACGATGCGGCCGTCGGGCGTCTGCCACGGCCCGCGCGCGATCAGGTCGCGTTCGTTCGGAGCGAGCAGCACGTAGGTGCGCAGCCACCACGTGCCCTCGCGGTGCAGGTCGAGCATCGCCTGCAGCGTCGTCGCGTCGACGCCGGCGTCGTGCACGCAGGTCAAGCCGTGGCGCAGGCACTCGCGCTGCGCCGCCAGCAGGCGTTCGCGGATCTGTGCCACGGTCGGCGCCGGCGGCTGGATCGCCGCCATCGCGTCGTCGACCAGCACACCGGTCGGTTCGCCGGCGGCATCGCGCAGGATCTCGCCACCGCCGCCGACGGCACTGTCGCGGGTGACGTTGCTCAACTGCAGCGCCTTCTGGTTGGCGAGGCCGGCGTGGCCGTCGACGCGCATCAGCCACACCGGATGGTCGGGGATCGCCGCCGACAGCGCACGGTGGTGCGGCATCGCGGTGTCGGGCCAGTCGTTCTGGTCCCAGCCGCGGCCGAGGATCCAGGTGCCGGCGGGCTGCGTCGCCGCCTTCGCCACCGCGCGCGCGATCACTTCCTCGAACGACGCGGTGCCGACCAGATCGACCTCGGCGAGGGCGGTGCCGAGGCCCAGCAGGTGGCCGTGCGCGTCCTGCAGGCCGGGCATGACGAACGCGTCCGCCGGCAGGTCGATGGCTACGGCGTCGACAGCGGGGTCGAGCGAATCGCCGCGGCGGAGGCGACCCGCGAAGACCGACAGCGCGCCGGGCCAGTCGGTGTTGGTGCCGGTGTGGATGCGGGCACCGCGCAGCAGCAGATTGCCGGATGCCGCCTTCGGCGGACGAGGCTCTTGCGGCGTCCGCTCGGGAGAGGGCACGGTTCCGACGAGAACAGCGATCACGAAGCCGAGCATGGTTCGATGCTGTACCCAGGCCCGTCCATTCGTTCGAGAGGGCACTGTGCTCCTTGCCGGACGCACACCCCAGCGCCCTCTTCGTGGCTTGCGCCAGCCGAGCCTCGCACGGTCCGAGCGGCGCGATGGCGAACGCGTGGGTGCGAGATCGCTCGCGCGGTGACCGGCATCGCCGACGCGGCTAACCGGTCGCGGAGCTTCCCATGAACCAACCAACCCGACTCCGTTTCGCGCTCAGCCTCGTCGTGGCCCTGTGCTGCGTTCGTCAGGCGCAAGCGCAGATCACCGTGTCCGCGACGGCCCCGAACCCGCTGAGCGTGTCGGCCAGCAGCACCATCGGTGCTCAGTCCGACACGCTGCCGGCGGGCCCGCTCGGCTCCGCGGTGTGGCTCAGTGCCTTCCAGTTCCCCGCCATCGCGTCGTTCACGCAGGTCGTCGCGGTCAACCATGCCGAAGCGAGGCTGGACTGGACGCTGCACGCGCAGCTCGACGGCTCACTCGGCCCTGCAGTCGGCAGCGCGTCCTGCGGCCCCAACGTCGTCGACCTGCAACTGTCGACCGCTCAGCCGACCCAGGTGCTGCTGGAGGTCGTTTTCGTGAACCTGAGCACCCCCGGCGCACCGACCCCAGGCTTCACCATCGACATCGGCAACGACGGCATCGTCGAGAACACCAATGGCCAGTGGAGCTCCCTCGCACAGGCGTTCCTGTCGCTCGACAGCCAGCCGGTGACGATCCGGGTGACCGCCTCGACCGACGTCGCCGCCCAAGGCACCGCCCGGGCCGTCGCGGCGCTGCGGGTGACGCCAAGGCACACCGACGTTTCGCCACCGCTCGTCCTCGGCTGCGGCGGCATCGCCCTCAACGTGCTGCCGACGTTCACCGCGACGGGGATCGACGTCTTCACGGGCAACCCGGGCTGGCCCACGGCCGTGGTCTTCGGCTTCGCGCCCCAACCGATCCTGCTGCCCTCCACCATCGGGCAACCGTGCTTGCTATACCCGCAACTGGACGTCGTACTGCCGGCACCACCAACCGGTCCACTGTCCATCCCGCTTCCCGCCGCCGTTCGACCATTCCAGGTCTGGGTGCAAGCGGTCGGGATCGCGCCGCTGGGCCTCGGCATCAGCTCCGCGCACCGATTGAACGGTTGGTGACACGACAGCGCGCGCGGATTCCTGATGCGCAGTTCGGCGCTTGCGCGGCTTGCAACCTCTCTGCGGACGCTCAGACCTCGTCGGGCGAGCAGCGGATCTCCGCGTCGGCGGTGAAGATCGACCGCCGCCGCACGCGGCCGGCCGGCACGCGCGCGCCGGGGAACAGCAGGCACTCGGTCAGTTCGCAGCCGTCGCCCACTTCGGCGCCGGCCATCGCGACGCAGCGCACCAGCTTGCTACCGCGGCCGAGCGTCACCCCCTCGCCGCGCCACTCGCCCTGGCCACTCTGCTGCAACAGCAGCAGGTTGAGGTCGAGCAGGTCGGCCGGGTAGCTGACGTTCATGTCGGCCTTGACGACCTCGGCGGCTTCGACCTTGTAGCCGTCGTCGAGGAAGATCTGGATCGAGTCGGTGATCTCGTACTCGTTGCGCATCGCGGTGCGCGGCGTGCGGCGCACGGCGTCGAAGAACGCCTGGTCGAACAGGTAGATGCCGCAGCCCTTCAGGTCGGTGCGCGGGAAGCGCGGCTTCTCGATGACGCGGTGCACGACGCCCTGCGCATCGGTCAGCACGACGAAGTTGCGCTTGATCGCCTCGAGGTTCGGCTCGCGCTTGCAGGCGAGCACGCCGCCGAGCTTGCCGTTGCGGAAGCGATCGAGCATCGCGCCGAGGTTCTCGGTGACGAAGAAGATGTCGCCGAGGAACAGGAAGAACGAGCGGTCGACGTGCGACTCGAGGCGCGACACGGCGTGCGCGATGCCGAGCATCTCCTCCTGCTCGACGTAGCGGATCGACACGCCGTAGCGGCTGCCGTCGCCGAGCGCGCGCACGACCTCGTGGCCGAGGTGGCCGATGACCACGACGACGCGGCGGATGCCCATCGCCGCCATCATCTCGAGCTGGTAGGCCATCAACGGCTTGCCCAGCACCGGCAGGATCGGCTTCGGCCAGTGCTCGGAGAACGGGCGCATCCGCGTGCCCTTGCCGGCAGCGAGGATGACCCCCATCAGGTCGTCGGTCACGATGCGAGGTCGCTTCGAAATGGCGCGCGGCCGCTGATGCGGCCGCGGGCTCGGGTCTCAGGATCGGTCTCGGGGGAGCGGTCTACCGGATCGTCGGCGCGTTCGCGAAGGAACGATCAGTTCTGCGTGATGTTCAGGACCAGCGAGACGCGGTTGCTGATGATGCTCGAGATGACCAGCTCCGGACGGCCGTCGCCGGTCATGTCCTGCAGCAGCGCGTCCGAGGCGCCGGCGGTGCCCGGGAAGGTCGGCAGCAGCGGGAAGCTGCCGGTGCCGTCGCCGACCATCACGCGGAAGTCGCCGCTCTGCATCGAGGTGACCAGGATGTCCGGGATGCCGTCGCCGCTCAGGTCGCGGGCCATCAGCGCCGTCGGCAGCGCACCGGCAGGATAGGACTGGCCGCTGAAGCCGCTGGCGTTGCCGAACAGCACGGTGATCGTGCCCGACGCGGCGTTGCTGACCACCAGGTCGGCGCGCGCGTCGCGGTTGAAGTCGGCGGTGACCAGGTAGTTCGGCGCGTCGCCGACCGGCACGTTCAGGAACTGCGAGAAGGCGAAGGCGCCGTCGTTGCGCAGCACCACGATGTCCGACTGGTTGCCGCGCGAGACCGCGAGGTCGAGCTGGCCGTCGCCGGTGAAGTCCGCGGCGACGACGTCGATCGGGCCGCCGCCGAGGTCGATCACCGTCTCGGTGCCGAACACGAACGGCGTCGGCGTGCCAGGAATCAGGTGCACACCGCCGCCGACGAAGTCACAGACCGCGATGTCGAAGTCGCCGTCGCGATCGAGGTCGGTCACCGACATGCCGAACGGGAAGGTGCCGCTGCCGATCGCGACCGGCGTGCCCAGCAGTTCGAAGTCGTAGACGCCGCCGACCGAGCGGTTGCGCAGCACGCGCAGGCCGCCGTCGACACCGACGATCAGGTCGACCTTGCCGTCGAGGTCGAGGTCGGCGCTCTTCAGCTGCAGCACGCCGAGGCCCACGTCGAACAAGGTCTCGACCGCGAGCTCGTCGCCATCCGCACGGCCGAGGAAGCTCAGCGTGCTGGTGTTGAAGCTGCCGGTGACGATCTCCGGCTGGCCGTCGCCGTCGAAGTCCGCCGCTTCGACCCACGAGGCGCCGACCAGGTTGGTCTTGTGGTTGCGCGCGCCGGCCAGGCGGCCGCTGTCGTTCGCCAGCCACAGGTTGATGCGGCCACCGAGGCCCGACAGCGCGAACAGGTCGTTCTTGCCGTTGCCGTCGGCGTCGCCGACGAACGGGCGCAGCGGCAGGCCGGTGGTGTCGAGCTGGAACTGCTTGCTGTACGGGCCGCCCTCGAGCTGCCCCTGCAGCGTGTTCACCTGGCCCTGCGGCAGCGCCTGCTGCGGCGCCACCACCATCGAGTTCTGGAACGCGAGGCAGCCGACCAGGTCGACGAGGCCGTCGCCGGTGACGTCGGCGATGGTCGACAGCGAAGGCCGGCCGGCGACCGGGATGTCGAACGACGCATACTCGGCTTCGTTGACGAACGGTCCCTGCTGCTGCACGCCCTTCGCGATCGGGCCGAAGATCTCGGTGATGACGACGTACTTGTTGGCCGAGAACGCCGAGACCACGATGTCCGGCAGGCCGTCGCCGCTGAGGTCGCCGATCGAACACGCGCCCGGCGTGCCGCCGACGGCGAGTTCGACGAAGCTGCTGCCGAAGCCATCGCTCGGCAGGCCGTCGTAGACCAGCACCCGGTTGGTCGCCGGATCCGAGACCAGCAGGTCGTCGACGCCGTCGCGGGTGACGTCACCGGCCGTGAGCGTCAGCGCCGAACCGCCACCCGGCAGGCTCAGCTGCGTGTCGCTGGTGAAGGTGCCGTCGCCGTTGCCGAAGGTGACGAAGATCTCCGGCGCGACCGGGCGCGAGATGGCGATGTCGAGCTGGCCGTCGTCGTCGAAGTCGCCGACCACCGCAGACAGCGCGTCGCGACCGACCTCGATCGCCTGGCCCTGCTCGAAGGTGCCGGAGCCGTTGTTCAACCAGACCTGCGACAGGTCGGCGTCGCTGCGGACGATGACCAGATCCTGGTCGCCGTCGTTGTCGAAGTCCCCGCCGCTGATCCAGGCCGGGATGCCGCCGACCTGCGTCGCCTGCACCTCGTTGAAACCGGTGCCGTTGCCGAGCAGCACGCGCAGCTCGCCGGTCAGGCTGATGACCGCCATGTCGAGCACGCCGTTGCCGTCGAAGTCGGCGATGCGGTAGTCGGCGTGGGTCGCCGAGTCGGTCGCGATCTCCAGGCGCGTCTCGAACAGCGGGATGCCACCGAGGTTCAACCCGGCGATTTCCCCGGAGTGGCGCGCACAGGCAGCGGCGACCACGAACGAAAGGAGGGCGAGGGAACGGGAGCTCTTCATGCGCATGCGGGGAGACGGGTCGATCGAGAGTGCGGAAGACTAGCACACGCCCACGGCGCGCGCGCTGCGCCGAAATGTCCAGGCGAGCGGGTCCGGCAACGGTCCTCGGGCCCGCCCGTGGCACCGGCAGTTGCCGAAACGGGACGGCGACGGCCGATCTGCCGCCGGCGGCGCCCGCCGGAGCCGTGCGGAAGGCCTAGACCGGACCGCGATCGCTGGGGGCCAGATACGTCCTGGCCCGCTGCACGTAGTGGCGCGATCGCCACCGCATGCCCTCCATCTCCTCGTCGGTGACCTGGCGGACGATCCTGCCCGGCATGCCGAGCACGACCGAGCGCGGCGGGATGACCGCGTTCTCCTTGATCAAGGCGCCGGCCCCGATCAGCGAGTAGGCGCCGATGCGGGCGCCGCCGAGCACGATGCTGCCCATGCCGATCAGCGCGTACTCGCCGATCTCGACGCCGAGCAGCGTCACGCCGTGGCCGATGGTGACGCCGCGCGCGACGCGCAGCGGGCAGCCGATGTCGACGTGGATGCAGCTGTTGTCCTGCACGTTCGACTCCTCGCCGATCTCGATCCAGCTGTCGTCGCCGCGGATGGTGACGCCGAACCAGATGCCGACGTCGCGGCCGAGGCGAACGTCGCCGACGACGGTGGCGTTGTCGGCGACCATCGCAGCACCGCGGCGGCGCAGGCGGCCGACCATGTCGGGGTGGATCAGGAACTCGCGATCGGCGGGGTTCATCGGGGATACATCCAGTCGAACAACGGCGGCCAGGCGACCATCGCCGCCACGGTGACGGCATTGTGCAGCGCGTGGGCGACGATCGCCGGAAGCAGGCTGCCGTGGCGTTGCACCAGCCAGCCGAAGAAGGCACCGAGCAGGCCGATCGGCAGCGCGTAGGCGAGGCCGTGGCCGAGGCCGAACAGCAGCGCGGTGGCACCTATGCCCAAGACGCGGCCGCAGCGCGGCTCCAACAGCGGTTGCAGGAAGCCGCGGAAGAGCAGTTCCTCCGCCAGCGGAGCTCCGATCACGGCGGTGGCGACCACCAGCCAGTAGGCCGGTGCCGATGCCGTTTCGTAGGCGAGGTAGCGCAGCGGCTCCTGCGCATCGATCCGGCCGCCGGCAGCATGCAGGACGAGGAGGTAGAGCGCGACGAGCAGCGCCCACAGCGGCAACCAGGCCGCGTAGGCGAACGCGGTGCGCGGCAGCGGCAGCGGACGCAGCGGCACCCCCGGGCGCACGACGACGGCGAGCCCGCCGACCGCGAGCATGCCGACGAGGCTGGCCAGCGCACTGGCTTCGACCTTGCGCGCGAACGTGGCCGCCGCGTCCCCGGCGCTCGCGGTGCCGAAGAGCTCGCGGCACCCTGGCCACACCAGCGCCGGCACCAGGGCGAGCAGCAGGAAGCCGGCGACGAAGCCGATCGCCAGCCGCGCCGGCTCACCGTGCAGAAGGCCCGGCGACCCGCTCATTCGCCGGCGATGATGCCGCTCGTCGGCGACGACGCGGAGGCGTAGAGCTTCTTGCCGATGCGGCCGGCGAGGAACGCGTCGCGACCGGCTTCGGCGGCGGCCTTCATCGCCCGCGCCATGCGCACCGGTTCCTTCGCCAGCGCGACGCCGGTGTTCAGCAGCACGCCGTGCGCGCCGAGTTCGAACGCGATGGCGACGTCGCTCGCCGTGCCGACGCCGGCGTCGACGATGACCGGCACCTTGGCGCGCTCGAGGATGATGCGGATGTTGTTCGGATTCAGGATGCCCTGGCCGCTGCCGATCGGCGCGCCGGCCGGCATCACGGCGGTGACGCCGACGTCCTCGAGGCGCTTGGCCAGCACCGGATCGTCGCTCGTGTAGCAGAGCACGACGAAGCCTTCCTTGACCAACACCTTCGCCGCCTCGAGCGTGCCGACCGGATCGGGCAGCAGCGTCTGTGGATCGCCGAGCACCTCGAGCTTCACCAGGTCGCCGATGCCGAGTTCACGGCCCAGGCGCGCGGTGCGGATCGCGTGCTCGGCGTCGAAGCAGCCCGCGGTGTTCGGCAGCAGCACGTAGCGATCGCGCGGCAGGTAGTCGAGCAGCGTCTTGCCGTCGGGCACGCCCATCTGCATGCGGCGCACGGCGACGGTGACGCATTGCGTGCCGGACACCGCCAGCGATTCCACCATCGATTCCATCGACGGGTACTTGCCGGTGCCGAGGAACAGGCGGGACTGGAACGAGTACGAGCCCAGGATCAGCGGTTGGTCGACGAGCGTCACGGCGGCGATCGTGCGCCCGCGGGCGAGCCGGCACAAGGGCGCGAACGACCCGTTCGTGCGCGCCCGACCAAGGCTGGCGCCGCGGCTTCAGCCGCCGCCGAACAACGTCACCACTTCCAATCGGTCGCCGGCGGCCAGCACCGTGCGGGCGTGGTCGGCGCGGCGCACGATCTCCTTGTTGCGCTCGACGGCGGCCTGCGCCGCCTTCGGCCCCATCGCCGCCAACAGATCGGCGACCGTGTGGCCGACCGGCACATGCCGCGGTTCGCCGTTGACGAAGATCTCGATCGTCGCACTCATGCGCCGTCCTGCCGCTGCAGCAGCAGCACCTTAAGGTACTCGGATTCGGGGTGCGCGATCGGCACCGGATGGTCCGGGCCGGCACCGAGCCGCTGGCGCAGCAGCACGTGGAACGGCAAGCCGGCGGCGGCCTGGCGCACGACCTCTTCGAAGCGCGGCAGCGTCACGTGGTGGCTGCAGGTGCAGGTCAGCAGATGCCCGTGCGGCGCCAGCAGGCGCAGCGCCTGCCGGTTCAGGTCGCGGTAGCCGCGCTCGGCGCCTTCGACCTCGCGCCGCGACTTCGCGAACGCCGGCGGGTCGAGCAAGATCAGGTCGAACTGCTGGTTGCGCTCGCGCTGCGCCCGCAGGAAGTCGAACACGTCGCCGCAATGCGTGGTCAGGCCGGCGAGGCCGTTCTGCTGCGCCCCGGCGATCGCCTGCTGCAGCGCTGGCTCCGACTGGTCGACGGCGAGCGCCGACACCGCTCCACCCACCAGCGCCGACAGCGCGAAGCCGCCCTGGTAGCTGAACAGGTCGAGCACGCGCTTGCCCTTCGCCAGCTGCCGCACCAGCGCGCGCGCCGGCCGCTGGTCGAGGTAGAAGCCGGTCTTGTGCCCGGTGAACGGCCGCGCGACGTGGCGCAGCCCGCCTTCGTCGACGACGACCTCGGCGACGCGCTGGCCGTGCAGCAGCCGCACCTCCTCGGCGAGGCCCTCGTGCTTGCGCACGGCGACGTCGTTGCGCGCGACGACGCAGGTCGCGCCGAGCCGTTCGACCAGGAACGGCACGATCGCGTCGAGCGACTGTTCGACGAACGCACTGGTCGCCTGCAGCACCAGCAGCGGGCCGTAGCGATCGACGACGAGGCCCGGCAACCAGTCGCCTTCGCCGTGCACGAGCCGGACGCCGTCGTGCGGACCGAGCTGACCGGCGCGCGCTTCGATGGCGCGCGCGAGCCGCGCGTGGAAGAACGCTTCGCGGTCGGGCACGCCGTCGCCCGGCCAGGCGCCGCACGCGCGCAAGGCCAGCCTGCCGGCCCCGGTGATGCCGAGGCCGAGATCGCGACCGTCTTCGTCGCGCACGCGCACGAGGCGACTCGGCGCGATCTCGCCCTGCTGCACGTCGTCGGCGAAGAACCACGGTTGTCCGCGGCGCAGGAAGCCGCTGGCGCGCGGGGTCAGGCGGAGTTCGGCGGCGGCGGCGGCGGTCGGGTCGGCGGGCATGCGGGCGTCGTGCGCGGAGCGTTGGTTCAGCCGTGCTTCTTGGCGATCGTCGCGAAGCCGAACTTCGCGTGCAGCACCTGGAAGAAGTGGTCCGGGCCGAGCCCGAGGTGGCGGAAGCGGGTCTTCGCCGGCCGCAGCAACACGCGCCCACCCACCGGCACCTGCATCTGGATCTGGCCGTCGATCTGGCAGTACGCGTACTTCTTGTTGCCGGTCTCGACCACTTCGACGTCGAGGCCGTCGGCGACCGAGACCACCAGCGGCCGCGCGCTCAAGGTGTGCGAAGCGAGCGGCGTCAACACCAGCGCTTCCAGGTCGGGGGCCAGCACCGGGCCGCCCGCCGCCATCGAGTAGGCGGTCGAGCCGAGCGCGGTGGCGGTGATCAGGCCGTCGCCGCGATACGAGGCGAGTTCGCTGCTGCCGCGGAACGCGCGCAGCAGGATCATGCCGCCGACGGCGGCCCGGCTGACGACGACGTCGTTGAGGCCGAGCACCGGCTCGTTGATCGAGCCGTCGAGGCCCTGCATCGAGCACCAGAACATCAACCGCGGCTCTTCGTGCAGTTCGCCGGCCAGCAGCATGTCGAGCGCCTGCTGCGTGTGCTCGTATTCGAACGACGTCAGGAAGCCGAGCCGGCCGCGGTTGATGCCGAGCGTGGGCAGCTGGTGCTGGCCCATGCGGCGCGCGGCGGCGAGCAGCGATCCGTCGCCGCCCCAGACCACCACGCAGTCGGCGTCGCGGTCCTCGAGCGACGACTCGCGATCCATGACGATCTCGCACTCGCAGCCGCGGCCGGTCAGCCACGTCGCGTGGTGCTGGATCAGCGCCTTGCTGCCGCCCTTGCGTTCGTCGCCGACGAGCAGGAGGCGCTTGAAGGCGCGGTTCGCCATGGGCTCAGCGCACCACCGGCGCGTTCTTCTCGGCGAGGAAGCGCTCGGCGACGTGCTGTGCGGTGAGGCCGATGGCTTCCAGCACCTGCGCCCGGCTCATGTGCTCGAGGATCTCGTCGGGCACACCCATCACCTGCACCTGCGCGCGCACCGGACCGTGCGCGGCCAGGCACTCGAGCACGGCGCTGCCGAAGCCGCCGACGCGCGTGTGGTCCTCGAGCGTGACGACGCGGTCGTGGCGGTCGCACAGCGCCAGCACGCCCTGTTCGTCGAGCGGCTTGCAGAAGCGCGCGTTGACGACCTCGATGTGGATGCCCTTCTTGTCGAGCAGTGCTGCGGCTTCGAGCGCCGTCTGCACCATGTGCCCGTAGGCGAGCACGGCGCCGTCGGTGCCCGGGCGCAGGATCTCCATGCGGCCGAGCTGCACCGGCTGGTGCTTGCCGTGCCAGCCGATCAGCTCGTGCGGGCCCGGCGCGTTGCCGCGGGCGTAGCGGATGCCCGACGGCCCCGGCAGCAAAAGCGCGAACTGCATCATCTCGTGCAGCTCGGGGCCGTCCTTCGGCGACATCAGCACGATGCCCGGCATGCAGCGCAGGTAGGACAGGTCGTAGAGGCCGTTGTGCGTGGCGCCGTCCTCGCCGACGAGGCCGCCGCGGTCCATCGCGAACACCACCGGCAGGCGCTGCAGGATCACTTCCTGGAACACCTGGTCGTAGCCGCGCTGCAGGAACGTCGAGTAGATCGCGCACACCGGGCGCATGCCGCTGGTGGCGAGGCCCGAGGCCAGGGCCACCGCGTGCTGCTCGGCGATGCCGGCGTCGATGAAGCGCTCGGGGAACTTGTCGCGGAACTCCATCAGGCCGGTGCCGTCCGGCATCGCGGCGGTGATGGCGAGCACGCGCGGGTCCTTCTCGGCCAGCAGGTGCATGCCTTCGCCGAACCACTCGGTCCACGAACGGCCGGGCTTGTGCACCGGCACCACCGGCTGCAGCACGCACGGCTCGACCGGCACCTTCTCGGCCTTCTTCTTCGGCTGCGGCTTGGCGGCGTGTGCACGGTCGTAGCGCTCTTCGCTGCCCGGCACGCCCTTGCCCTTCTCGGTCCGCACGTGCAGCAGCACGACGCCCTCGAGGTCCTTGACCTGCTCCAGCGCGTCGAGCACCTGCGCCATGTCGTGGCCGTCGACCGGCCCGAAGTAGCGGAAGCCGAGGGCTTCGAAGATGTGCCCCGGCGCCACCATGTTCTTCACCATGTCGACCGCGTCGCCGAGCGTCTCGTCGAGCTTGTTGCCGACCACAGGGATGGCCTGGATCAGGTGGTGCACCGCCTCCTTGGCGCGGTTGTAGAACGCGCCCGAACGCAGCTTGTTCAGGTGCCGCGACAACGCGCCGACGGTCTTGGCGATCGACCAGCGGTTGTCGTTCAGGATCACCAGCAGCCGCTCCTTCTCGAGCGAGCCGCCGTGGTTCAGCGCCTCGAAGGCGACGCCGCAGCCCATCGCCGCGTCGCCGACGACGGCGACCGAGTAACGCTTCTTGCCCTGCATGCGATCGCCCATGGCGATGCCGAGTGCAGCCGACGCGGCGGTGCCGGCGTGGCCCATCAGGTAGGCGTCGTACGGCGACTCCCACTTGTTGGAGAAGCCGCTGAGGCCGCCCTTCTGCCGCAGCGTGTGGAACCGGGCCTTGCGCTCGGTCAGCAGCTTGTGCGGGTAGCACTGGTGTCCGACGTCCCAGACCAGCCGGTCCTCGCGGAAGTCGAACAGGTAGTGCAGCGCGACCGTCAGTTCGACGACGCCCATGCCCGAGCCGAGGTGGCCGCCGGTGATCGACACCGTGTCGAGGATCACCTTGCGCATTTCGGCGCACAGCTGCGGCAGTTGCTCTCGCGGGATCCGCTTCAAGTCGACCGGGTTGTCCACCTGGTCGAACAGAGGGGTCGGTGACGATTGGTCCAAGTCCAGCTCCACTGCGCTCGTAGGGATGCAGCGCCGCGAGCCGACCGTTCAGCTGCGACGCTCGACGGCGTAGGACGCGACATCTTGCAGCAGGCCGGCGGCGGCGTCCAGCATGCTCCCGACCGACGGTCGCGCGGCGGCGGTCGCCGCCAGCACGGTCGGCACCATCGCCCTGGCCTCGGCCGCCAGGTCCCGCGCCGCCTGCAGGCTCGGCTCGAGGCCGATCATGGCGGGCCAAGTCAGCTTGCCAAGGGCGACGTCGGCGAGCGGGTTCTTGCCGAGTTCGGCCGCCGTTCCGGTCAGGTCGAGGCAGTCGTCGGCGATCTGGAACGCCCGGCCGAGCAGGTCGCCGTAGCGCCGCAGCGGCACCAGGATGCTCGCCGGGGCGGCCCCCGCCGGCGTGCCGACGAAGGCCGCGTGGGCGCCGACCAGCAGCGAGGCGGTGATCAGGGCACCGGTCTTGTGGTCGTGGATCCACTGCACGCGCGCCAGCGTGTGGTGCGTCGGATCGCCTTCGGCGGCGAGGTCCTCCACCTGCCCGCCCACCATGCCGAGGCTGCCGGCGGCGCGTGCCAGTTCGACCACCGCGGCCGCGCCAGCGTCGGCGGCCCCTTCGAACGCGACCGTCAGCAGCGCGTCGCCCGCCAGCAGCGCCATCGCCTCGCCGTGCACCTTGTGGCAGGTCGGCCGGCCGCGGCGCAGGTCGTCGTCGTCCATGCACGGCAGGTCGTCGTGCACGAGGCTGTAGGTGTGCAGGCATTCGAGCGCCGCCGCGGCGCGCAACGCCCGCTGCGGATCGCCGCCGGCCGCCTGGCAGCCGAGCAGCACCAGCATCGGCCGCAGCCGCTTGCCGCCCGGGAACAGCGCGTAGTGCATCGCCTGGTGCAGGCTCGCCGGCGGCTCGGCCACGGTGGGCAACAGCGCGTGCAGCGCCGCCTCCACCGGCTCGGCCCAGCGACGGACGAAGGCGAGGAACGGTCCGATCGCCGCGGACGTGGTCACTTGCTCACGACGATGCCCATCATGGCATCGCTCGCCTGCTTGCAGTTCAACTTCGGCAACAACATGCGGTAGCCCTCGCCGCCGATGCTCGACTCTCCGCCCGCCTGGCGCAAGACACCGTCGACCATCCGCAGCGAGACGATGCCCGCCTTCGGGTCGAGTTCGACCGCGAGCCGCGCGCAGTGCGCCCCGCCGACGACGTGGTTCTTCTGGTCGCTGGCGACCAGGTCGACGTCGAGGAACCAGCCGTCCTGCATGCTGCGAAAGCGCGCGATGCGCCAGCGGTCGCTGGTGCCGGCGCGCTGCAGCAGGCCGTCGACGCGCTCGATCCACTGCGCGCGCGTCCCCGGGTCCACGCTGGGCAGCCTGGCTTCGCCGACCGGCGGCGGCGGATACCTGCCTTCGACGCGCAGGAGGTAGGGCAGCGCCGCCTCGAATCCCGGGCCGTCGACGCCGTCGAACAGGATCGCGAAACCGTCCTCGGGCAGCGGCGTCGACGCGCCGGCGACCCTGCGTTCGCCTTCGAAGAAGCGCAGCGACAACCGCGAGATCGAGCGGTCGAGCTCCGCGGTCATGCGCTTGCCGCGCACGAACGCCACCGACAGCTGGTCGGCAGCGACGTCCAGCGCTTCGACGTCGCGCAGTTCGCGGTCGGCGACGGTGGCGGCGGCGAGGAAGCGCAGGTTGGTGAAGCCGTCGCGGCGCAACCGTTCGTGCAAGGCGAACAAGCAGGTGCGCACCCCCTCGCTCATCGGCGCCGCGGCCGCCGCCGCCATCGCCGCGCGGGCCTCGGCCTCGCGCTGCTTCTGCGCCAGCAGGTCTTCGACGGCGGCCAGTCGCTGCTGCGTCGTCGCCAGTTCGAGCCGCAGCTCGGCGTAGGTCCTGGCATCGACCGGGCCAGGTGCTGCCGCACCGCCGGACGAACCACCGGACGCACCGCCGGACGCGCCCGCCTCCGGAGCGGCGGGCGCTGGGCGCGTGCCCGCCGACTGCAGCCGCAGGACCTCCGCGGCGGCCAGCGCCGCCGCGGCTCGAGCGTCGCGAGCCGCCACCTCGTGGCCACCGGCGACCTCGGCGAGGCGCCGTGTCTCCACCAGCATCCAGACCACGGCGCCCACAGCCAGGGCCACCGCACCGACGTTCCAGGCGCGCGTCATCGCGGCGCCATCGACGGGCACCTGTGGCCGCTCCTTCCCGCCGGCTGACCGCGACTCACCAGGGCTGGCCCTTGTTCTTGTTGTACCACTGCTGCCATTCGTTGTACTTGTCGAAGCTCTTCCCGGTCAGCTTGCCCAGCGTCTCGAACCAAGGCCCCTTGATCGTCGACAGGCGGTCGCTGGCGTTCTGCTGGTCGAGGCTCGGCGTTTCGTTCGCCAGCTGGTTCAGCTCGCCGTAGCGGACCAACAGGTCGGAGACGACCTCCTTGCGGATCGCCTCCTTGCTGCCCTCGAAGTTGCCCAGCGCTTCGCCCGCGGCCTTCTGCAGCGCCGCCTCGTGGTTGTTGCAGGCCTCGTTGACCAGGAACTTCACCATCGACTCGTCCTTGGTGCGACCGAGGTACTTCAGCAGCTGCTCGCGGAACGGCACCCAGTCCGGCTTCTCCGGGAAGCGGGGCTTGTTGCCGTAGGCCGCCTTCAGGATCTTCGCGCCGTCGGCCCCGCAGTAGCCGAGCGCCGTCGCCGCCGCCGCGTAGAGGCTGGTCTGGTCGTGGGGTCGGACCTTGCCGCCGGTGAACACTTCCCCGAACACCTTCACGACCGCGGCCTTGTCCTTCGCCTCGAGCGTGCCGCCTTGCAGCTTCTGCAGCAGGAAGTCGATCACGTTGACGCCCTCGGCGTCGCGCGCGCACTTCTTGTCGAGGATGCACTCCTTCAACGTGGCGATCTTCTCCGCCACTTCCTTGTCCGGCCCCTTCGGAGGAGTCGGCGCCGGCGCCGGGTTCTGCGCGGCCAGCAGGCCGCCGAGCAGCAGGAGCGAGAGAGAACGGAACTGGGCTGTCGAGAACGCGAGCATCGGGAACCTCCGAGACCTGTCGGTCAGGCGAGCCGCACCGGGGTTGGCCGTGGGGCCAGAGCCAACACGGCCGACCATGGAACAAATAGCGTTCCGCCCCCACCAATGCGCGGGCCTGGCACCGGATCGGCCGAAGAGCCCACCCCGAACGAGGCCGCGGCGATCAGTCCGGTGGCAGGTTGAGTTCCGCGAGCAGCCGCTGCGCCGCCGCGCGCACCTGCGCCATCGGCAACAGGTGCCAGCGCGCCGGCACGACGTCTGCCGGCGACAGCCCGTCGGCGACCAGGGCCGCCATCAGGTCGGTGCCGAGGCGCGCGAAGCCCGCGTGGTGCGGAGCCGGTCCGCCCGGTTCGCTCATGAAGTCGGCGATGTGGGCCAGCACGATCTCGGTGTGCGGCGACAGGGCCAACGCCGCCAGTTCGGCGCGCCGTTCCATCTCCGCCTCGATGGCCGCCGGCGAGAACCCGAACGACAGCAGCAGGCCGAGCCCGCGGAAGACGTTCTTCTCGATCGGCAGGTAGCGGAACGCGTCCACCAGATGCTGCCGTTCGTGCGTGCGGATCGTGTCCAGGACCGCGGCATCGAGCTCGCTGTCCTGCGCGGGAGACATCAGGCTGAGCCGCCAGGCCACGTCCAACGGATCGAGTCCGGACGACTTCGGCAGCGGATCGTGCAGCAGCGCGAGGCCATCCTCGCGCGCCACCCGGCGCCGTTCGGCGACCGTGAAGGCCCAGTCGCGCACCGCGTCGTGGTCGATCAGGAAGTGGTTCAACAGCGCCACGCCGGCGAGATCGCCGCCGAGCACGCCGCCGAGCGACGTGACGTCGCGGTCGATGCCGACGACCTCGAAGCAGCGTCCCGGCAGGTGCAGTTCGCGCACCGCCGGCAGCTCGCGCACGGCGAGGCGCGTGACCAGCAGTCCTTCGGCGACGCCGTTCGCCCGCCGACCCAGCACCAGATGGCGGTTGTAGCGTGCGAGGTGTTCGGCCAGGCCTCCGGTGAACGGGTCCAGCATCTCGCCGACCAGCGGGGCGGCGAACGTCGTCGGCGTGCCCACCACGTCGCGCCCGAGCACCTGCTGCGACAGCGCGCGGATGCGCTCGACGACGACCGCGAGTTCCGCCTGGTCCTGCTGCTGGTAGCCGCGGTACAGCAGCCGCCGCAAGCCACCTTCGAACGCGAGCTCGCTGCGCACCTCGGCCTGCAGCGCCGCGATGGCGGCCGCAGCCGGCCAGCGCGTCGACGCCACGTCGGCCAGCAGGCCGACTTCCTGCAGCCAACCGACGTCGCGCAGCGCCTCGAGCAACTGCACCGTCTGCGCCTCGTTCGCGGCCCAGTCGCCGTCGTGCCACGGCCCGCGCAGAAGGCGCAGCCAACGGCCGCGCACCGTGCTGCTCTCGTCGTCGACGACGGCGAGCGGCACGTCTTCGCGCAGCTGCCGCAGGAAGCCCGCGACGTCGCCAGCACCGAGGCGCAGCCGCCGGTACCAGCGGCGAAGGCTCGGCGTCGCCGGGGTCGTCGCCAGCGCATCGAGCACCAACCGCGCGCCGACCGGCTGGCCGCTGCGCAGCAGCAGCGACGTCGCGACCGCCCCGCCGCGGCCGCGCAGGAACGCTTGCCAACGCGGTGGATCGCCGCGCAGCGTGTCGAGCAGTTCTTCGACCTGGCCACTGGCGACCCCGCTCTCGAGCATCACCTGCACCAGCCCCTGCACCCCCGCGTCGTACGGTCGCTTCTGCAGGGCCGCGAGCAAGGCGGCCCAGGCGGGGTCCCGCTGCTCCTGGGCCAGGAACACCTGGGCGAGGCCGAGGTCGCCGACCCCAGGCACCCGCGGGTCGGCGCGCAGCCAGTCGTAGAGGCGGGCGGCGCCCGTGAACTCCTCCTGCTCGCGCAGCAACGCCGCGTAGGCGATGCCGGCGATCGGATGCGAGCCACTGGCGTGCAGCAGCCGTTCGTAGATGCGCAGCGCCCGCTCCGGATCCGTGGCACGGAGGCTGTGCGCGAGCCCGAGCCACGGCCAGAACGACTCGGGATCGGCTGCGACCGCGCGCTGGAAGCTGGCGAGCTTCTGCGCCGGCTCCAGCACCACCCGGCCGTGCAGGTAGTGCGCGATGGCGTCGTCCGGTGCCGCGGCCAGGGCCTGCTCGAGCTCGGCCAGCAACAGCCCGCGCCGCCCGCGCTCGCGCAGCACGTCCTGGCGCAGCCGGCGGGCTTCGGTGTGCCGCGGATGCTTCGCCAGGATCTCGGCCAGCAGGGCGGCGGCAGCGCGGCCATCGCCGCGTTCGTGCAGGTCGCGCGCGCGCAGCACGTGCCGTTCGACGTCGTCGGCGCCTGCCGCCACGTCGCCCGGTGCGCGCCATGGCATGCCCTGCACCGCGGAAGGCGGCAGGTCGGGCGACGAGGCACAGGCTGCGAAGAACACCGCGCACCAGCAGCCGAGCGACGAAGGACGCATGGCGCTCTCTTACGCCGCGCCACGGCGACGGTCGAGTTCGGCGTGGCGGCCTTCCTGGCGGCGTCACCCCTGGCGGCCGCCGCGAGAGAAAGGCGGCCCCGCGGTGTTGCGTGGCACCGCGGGCGCCCGACCGCCGGCGACCACCCCCATGGTCGGCCTGGCAGTACCGGCCTGACGACCAGCGGGCCCCCACCCACACGATCGCCAGCGCGCAGACCCCCTGATCCCGCACAGTCTGCACGACGCGGCGCCTCGTCCCCCCAGACAGCTACCGCGCGCACAGGCTGCATCGGTCGTCGACCGGCCGTTCTTGACGATGGTGCGCAGGCGCCGATGGCAGCGTGCTTCGCCCGCCATCGCCGCGCGGTGCGGCGATCACTGCACGGTGAACTGCACGACCGCCGACAGCCCGATCTCGCGCGTGCCGAACGTCGACGTGAGGCCGTTCGACCAGACGCGCGCGACCGGCTCCCAGCCGCAGACCTGCACCTTGCGCGCCTGGCTGGTGACGAGGCCGAGCACGTTCGCCTGCAGGTCGAGCGCACCGCCCTGGAAGCGGAACCACTCGCCGAGCAGCAGGGGCTCGTTGGGCACCACGAACGGGAACGTCGCGCTGCCATCGGTCGCCGTCACCCCGAGGAACGTCGCCGCCATGTCGATCGACAGGTAGCAGCCCGGCGCGCCGAGCGCCTGCAGGTCCTGCGGCAACAGGAAGCCGCCCCACGGCGCACTGTCGAAGGTGCCGAGCGACAACACCGCGAGCGTGTTCGGCAGCGCGTCGCGCAACCTCGGCACCCACGGCCGTCCCCAGATCACCTGCGGCGTCGTGCTCTCGACGGTGACCGGCAGGCCGTTGCTGCCGATGCACGACGAAGGTCCAACCGGGACTTCGGGGCTCGTGCAGACGAACGTGACGTCGAACGTGTAGGTGCCGGGCGGCTGGCCGAAGACGACGATCTCGAGCACCAGAGGCCCCTGCGCCGGGTCGTAGGCGAACGGCGTGGTCAGCGGGATCGGCGGCAGGAACGGATTGGGCACCGCCCCGACCGCCTGCGCCGGCAGCGTGAGCAGTTGGCGCGGCAGCACGACGGTGGCGTTGGCGCCGCGGTTCTGCGCGAAGTCGACCGACAGGTTGACCAGGCTCAGCGGCGCGGTCGACAGCGTCATCTCACAGTCGACGATCTTGGCAGCCGCCGAAGTGCCGCCGTCGAGCCGGAACGCCACCGCCGTGATCGTTCCGGGACCGGCGAACTGCGAGCCGTCGTACACGTACTGCACACGCGTCGGCACGCTGCGTCCGAACGGCACGTTCGTGCTGCTGCTGCCGTCGATCGCGGCGTGCGACGCCGGCACCGCGACGAGGCTCTGGCCGAAGAGGGCTGCGGCCGGGAAAAGGAACGCGAGCAGTTGCTTGACCATGGCATCGGAGCATCGGCCACGCCACGACAGCACCTTGATCCACCGCCGCGGGGATGCCGAAACAGCGCCTGCGTGCCGCCGAACGAACGACTTCCCGGGGTGCTGGCCCTGCTCGCCGACCCCGTGCCGATGCAGGGCCTGTTGCAGCAGTTGCATGCGGTCGGCATCCAGGTCGACGTCGCCTCCGACCTGGCGGCGGCGCGCACGCTGTTCTTCGGCGCCGGCGGCCATGACTGCCTGCTGGTCGCCCCCGACGTGCGCCCTGGGCTCGCGCGCCAGGTGCTGCAGTCGCTGCGCACCGTCGATCCGGAGCTGGCGCTGGCCAACTTCGGGCCCGAGCTCGGCGGGGAGCCGGCGCCGGCGCGCAGCGCCAAACTGCGCGCCTACCATCCGAGTTCGCGGGCCGGAACGGGGGCGCTGCTGCGCTTCCTGCGCGCAGTCAAGCTGCGCTGAGCGGGACCGCGTGGCGCCGTCGCGCGGCGAACGCGCGCGCGCGATCCGACTTCACGGCGTCGACGGGGCGTCGCCGTCCTTGGCGTCGATCCGGTCCTGGCCGAGCAGCCCGGCGAGCCGCGCCAGGCCGCGCGCCACCAGCCCGCGCACGGCGGCCTCGGTGATGCCCTTCTGCCGAGCGATCTCCTGGTAGCCGAGGCCAGCGACGCGCGACAGCAGCACCGCGTCGCGCTGGGCCTCGGGCAGCAGCTGCAGGGCCTGCTCGACGCGCGTCAGCTCCTCCTTGGCGCCGGCGACGCGCGACGGCGTCAGCGAGCCATAGGTGCCGAGCACGTCCGCTTCCTGGCTGTCGGTCGGCAGCGCTTCGACCCGCGCCGGGTCGCGCATCTCCTGCTTGTGGTAGCGGTAGCGATCGACGACCTTGCGCGAGGCCTGCAGGAACAGGTAGGCGCGGAACTGTTCCTCGCTGCCGAACTCGAGCTTGCCGATGTCGCGCAGCACTTCGCGACACACCGACTGGGCCAGGTCGCGCACCGACTCGCGGCCGGCGAGTTCGCCGCCGACCTTGCTGCGCAGGTAGGCGAGCAGTGCCGGCAGGTTGTTGGCGAACAATTCGTCGTGGGCAGCCCGATCGCCGGACGCCGCTGCCTGCAGTTTGCTTTCGAAGTCGTTCGACACCGTGCCTCCGCGCGGCAGGATTCTGCCACGTCGTGGGCAGCGAGTTGCCCCTGCTCGGCGTTCGCGCGGCGAAGAAAAAACGTCGCCGGCGGATGCGGCCGCGGCAACGCTCGCACAGCCTCGCACCGCTGCGTCCATCTTGGGCGTCCATCTCGGGCGCCCATCTTGGGCGTCCATCTTGGGACCGGCCTGCGCAGCGAGGAACCAGCTGCGCGGCACAGTGCGCGACAGACAGTGCTCGACAGAAGGAACGCGCGAGAAAGAAAGATGGGGTGGCTGACGGGATTTGAACCCGCGACCCCCAGGACCACAACCTGGTGCTCTAACCGGGCTGAGCTACAACCACCATGCGCATCGTGCAGCGTCTGCTGCTCGATGCGGGGCGAAGAGTCTGCCGCTTCGTGCACCGAACGTCAAGCGCGCGCACAAACCTCGTCAGCGAGTGCTTGCACATGCGAAGGCATCTCGCTACCTTCCTCGCCCTCAACCAGCGCCTCCGTAGCTCAGCTGGTAGAGCAGCGGATTCTTAATCCGCGGGTCGAAGGTTCGAGCCCTTCCGGAGGTACCACAAGCAGCGGCCATCGGGCAACCGGTGGCCGCTGTCGTTTTCGCTCGCGGCGAGTCGAGCTGACTGCCCCAGGCGGCAACGGCCTCGAGCCACCAGGGATCAGAGGTCGCAGAGTTCGGCCGTCGCACTCACCGGCGAATGCGGCGCCTGCACCGGCACCTTCGGCAGGTGCAACCAGAACGTCGTGCCGTCGCCGACCGCCGAGTCGAACGAGACCGTGCCGCCGTGTCCCTGCACGATCTCCTTGACGATGTGCAGGCCGAGCCCCGTGCCGCTGATGCCACCCGTGTTGCTGCCGCGTTCGAAGCGCCGGAACAGCCGGCCGCGGTCGGCCTCGGGGATGCCGATGCCGTTGTCGCGCACACCGACCAGCCACTCGTCGCCGCGATCCTCGGCGAACACGCGGATCAGCGCCGGGCGCTCCGCGGCGCTGTAGTTGATCGCGTTGCCGAGCAGGTTCATGAACACCTTGGTCAGCGCCCAGGCATCGGCCCGCACCACCGGCATCGGCTCGATGCGGATGCGCACGTCGCGCTCCTCCAGCTCGTAGCGCAGCGTGCGCAGCACGTCCGCCAGCAACAGCGTCAGGTCGCACTCGGCGAACTGCAGGTGCACGCCGTCGTGGTCGAGACGCGAGCTGTCGAGCAGGTCGCGCACCAGGCGCTCCATCTGGCTGCACGCCAGCAAGCCGTTCTGGACCGCTTGCTTGACCGGGGCCGCCACCTCGCCGAGGTAGCCCTTGTCGATCGTCGCCAGCATCAGGCGCATCGCGCTCAGCGGGCGGTTCAGGTCGTGCACCGTCTGTTGGGCGACGTCGACCAGCTCCTGGACCTTGCGTTCGAGCAGCAGGCGCTTCTCGTCGAGCTCGCCGAACCGGCGCGCGAGCTCGAGATTCGACTGCACCGTCTTGTCGAACAGCGACGGATCGGCCTCGTCGACGCGCGGTGCAGCGGCGGGCTCCAGGCCCTCGCCGAGCGCCAGGTCGAGCTCGGCGTCGGTGATCACCTGCGACGGCTGGCTCGGCTGCGCCCCCGAGGTCTCGCGCAGCTCGTAGGCGAGCTCGAAGTCCTCCTCGCCCACCGACGCGCCCTGGCTTCCACTCGCGTCCCCCAGCGTCGCCGAGTCCGCCGGCGACGCAGGCGCCGGCGGTGCCGCGGCACTCGCTTCCGCCGGGACCTCGGGCGCATCCGGAAGGGCCAGCCGCTGCTGCGGCAGGTCGGCGATGCCGACGACGGTGCGCGAGCGGCGCACTTCGTCGCAGATCGACCACAGCTTCTGGCGAACCCCGTTGGCGACGTCGCTCGGCGCTGCCCGATCGCGGCCGAGGCCGTACAGCGCGACCTTGCGTTCGACGAGCATCGACACGGCTTCGACGAACGCCTCGAACACGCCATGGCCTTCGGTGGCGACCGACGGGAACGACGGGATGTCGCTGCGGAAGCGGAACTCGCGGTCGAGTTCCTCCTCGGTCAGGATGTCGCCGAGATCGCGCTTGTTGTACTGGACCACGATCGGCACGTCCTCGGACGTGCCGGGGCTGCTGCGCAGGTTGTCGCGCATGCTCTGCAGCGACTCGACGTTCTCCTGCAGGCGGCTGCGCTGGCTGTCGACGACGAACACCACCGCGTCGGCGCCCTGCAGCACGTACTTGCGCATCTGCCGGTACTTCGGCTGGCCGGGCACGGTGAAGCCCTGGATGCGGATCTTGAAGCCCCCCACCTGGCCGAGGTTGATCGGCAGGAAGTCGAACAGCAGCGTCGAGTCCTCTTCGGTGTTGATCGACACCAGCTGGACCTCGTTGCGCGGGCACAGGATGCCGTGCACCTGCTGCAGGCTCGTCGTCTTGCCGCCGACGCCGACCCCGTAGTACACCAGCTTGGCGTTGATCGTGCGCTCGGCGACGTTGATGAATCCCATCGTCTGCGTTCGGTGGTACGGCGCCGGTTTCCGGCCGACGCGCCCCCCACCATCGGCCGCGACGCCGGCGCGGCTACAGCCCGAAGCGGCCGCGGCGCGATCAGCGACCCGGCCAGGCCCGATCGCTGCGAGGAGTCGGCAACAAGGTGTGCCAAGAGGCTCGGTCGGGTCGCAGGGTCGCCACCAGTGCGGCGTGCACCGCGGCGGCATCGACGGTGTCGAGGTTCGCGACAGCCGTCGGCCGCCGCGCCGAAAGCAGCCGTGCCATGGCGCGCCCCGGCAGCATCGCCGCCGGCGTCGCCCGTCCGGCCGGCATCGGCTCGCAGCCGCGCTCGACCTGGACGGCCGCTCGCGCCGCCGTCAGTTCGGCCGGGGTCGGCGGCACCCGGCACAGGTCCTCGAGCAGCGCCACGAGTTCCTGCCGGGTCGCCGCCGCCACCGCCGTCGCCGGCCTGCCCGGCGGCTCCTGCGGCAGGCGCTGGATCGGGTCCGGCCCCCGGCGATGGAAGAGCACGACCGGCTCCCCGGCGAGCCACGACCAGGCGACGAACGGCGCGTGCGCCAGCACGCCGCTGCGCAGCGCCCCGAACCGCTTCTGCGCCCGCGCCCGCGCCACCTGCAGACCGAGCACGAACGCGACGTCGACGTCCGGCGGGGCCAGGAACGCCGCAGCGACGAACGGGGCGTCGATGCGTTCGTGTACTTCCGACGCCGACGCGACTCCGGTCGTAGCACCACCGGCCCGCACGGAGTCGCCGGACGTGCGCTCGCTCGCCACCGGCGGCAGCGCCGCGGGATTCACGTCGGCCAGCGCCTCCCGCAGCTGCGGCGGGACGCTGCCGAGCACCAGCACGGAACACGACGGCGCCTCGGCGAGTCGCGCGCGCACGCGCGCCGGGTCGATCGCGGCCACCACCGTGGGCTCGCCGCGCAGCGGCGCCGCGAAGCCGCGGCCGGCACCGAGCTGCGCCCGCGCGCGGCTGGCGAGCACGTCGCCGGGATACAGGAACGCCGCGTCGTCGGCCTGCAGCGCGCAGTGGGCGATCGCCAGGCGCAGGCTGTCGTCGTCGAGCGGCGACCCCGGCGAGAGCAGCGCCCGCAGGAAGCGCTCACCGAGCTGCCATTCGCCCGCTGCGACGACGACGAACAGCACGGCGGTGTCGGCGACGACGCGATGGCCGCATGCGGTCGCCGTCGGCACCAGCGAACGCGCGGCGCGCAGCCGGCACTCGGCGAGCACCGCTGCCTCGGGGTCGGTGTCGTGGCCGCCGTCGAACGCCACCGCCAGCACCACCGACTCGCTGGGCTCGTCGACGAACTGCACCGCCGACCGCAGGGCCGCCGGCGCCGTGGCCGACGCGGCGACCTGCCCGGCGGCCGCACTGGCCAACCACGCCGTCAGCGCGACGGCACCGAGTCGACACCTTGGGTCCATAGCTTGCCGTCCTTCACTTCGATCACGCGATGTCCGAGGGCCGCCGCCAGCGTCGCATCGTGGGTGACCACGACGAGGCCGAGGCCGCGGCTGCGCTGCATCACCAGCAGCGTCTCCACCACCGCCGTCGCCGTCGCCCGGTCGAGCGAAGCAGTCGGCTCGTCGAGCAGCAGCACGTCGGGTTGCACCGCCAGCGCCCGCAGCAGTGCCGCGCGCTTGCGTTCGCCGCCGGACATGCCCTCGCGCGTGCGGTCGAGCAGGGCCGCCGGCAGCCGCACCGCGCCCGCCCCGGCATCGGCGTCGAAGAACGGCGCCTTCGCTTCGGCCAGCAGCCGGCGCAGCACGCGGCGCGGCGTCAGCGAGCCGAACGCGTCCTGGCAGACCAGCTGCACCGCCGTGCGACGTTGCGGTCGCTGCACTTCGCCGCGGTCGGGCCGCAGGTGGCCGGCCAGCACGCGGACCAACGTCGTCTTGCCGGCACCGGACTCGCCGACGAGGCAGACGACCTCGCCGCGGCGCAGTTCGAAGTCGACGTCGTCGAGCACGACGCGGTCGCCGAACGCGACGCGCACCGAACGCGCCGCCAGCAGCGGCAGCGAGCCGGCATCGAGCACCGGGCGCTGCGGCCACGGCGGTTCCTTCGGCGCGGCGCGGGTGAAGGCCCCGTCCTGCAGCACGTGCACGTCGGCGTCCAGGTCGCGCAGCAGCCGGTGGTCGTGCGTCGCCAGCAGCACCGCGGCGCCGCCGGCGATCAGCTCGCGCAAGCGCGCCAGCAACTCGGCGTAGCTGCCGCCGTCGAGGCTCGCCGACGGCTCGTCGGCGACGACCAGCGCCGGCTGCCGCAGGAAGGCGATCGCCAGCAGCACGCGCTGCGCCTGGCCGCCGGAGATCGCGTGCGGCAGGCGCTGCAGCAGCCGGGCCCCGTCGTCGACGCCCAGGCGCCCGAGCATGGCTGCGACTTCGCCCTCGACCTTGAACGTCGCCTGCTCGATCTGCTTGCCGACCGGCAGCAGCGGATCGAGGGCCGCGTGCGCGTCCTGCTGCAGGAACGCCAGATCGTGCCGCAGGCAGTGTTCGTGCTCGGCCGGCGTCATCGCCGCCAGCTCGCGCCCCTGGAACCGAACCCGCCCGCCGACCGTCCAGCCGGGGCGCTGCAGGAGGCCGAACAGCGCCGCCAGCAGCGACGACTTGCCGCAGCCCGACGGCCCGTAGATCGCAGTCACCCGCCCGCGCTCCAGTTCGAGCCGCGGCAACAGCACGTCGAGGCCGTTCGGCCCACGCAGGCGCAGGTTGTCGACTTCGAGCAAGGCGGCCACGGGCGCATCGCACGGCATCGACGGCCCAACATCAAGGGCACGATCCCGCCGGCGACCGAGGCGTCGGCAACGCCCGAGCACCGCCGCTCGCTATGCTCGCCGCCATGCGACCCCTCGCCGCCTTCTGGTTGCTCCCCTGCCTCTGCCTGTCGCTGCCGGCCCAACGCACGCTCGCCGAACTGCAGCAGGCCTTCAGCCGCGAGGCCCAACAGCTCGCCCAAAAGCAACCCCAGCAGGAGCAGATGCTGCAGCTGCTCGGCGAGCAGATCACGCGCCTGCAGAAGTTCGTCAGCACGACGGCGACCGGCGACGACCGCTGGAACGGCCGCCTGATGCTGTGCGACCTGAACCTCGCGCGCGACGACAAGAAGGGGGCGATGGCGGCGTTGGTCGCGATCGACAAGGCCGAGGCCCCGGCGCTGCTGCTGGTCACCGGGGCGACGCTGGCGCAGCGGCTCGGCATGCGCGACCTGCGCGGCGAATGGATCGACGCGGCGCTGGCCAAGCCCGCCCCGGTGCCGGACCAGCTGGCGATGGCGCGACTCTTGACCACCATCCTGGTGGAAGTCGAGCGGGGCGAAGCGCTGTTCCAGAAGGCGCTGGCCGCGGCCGGCGACGACGAACAGCGCGCGTTCGTCCGCTGGCACCGCGCCGACGCCATGCGCGACCGCGAGGACCTGCCGGAGAACGCCGGCTTCGACGAACTCGAGAAGCTGGCCAAGGACCTGCCGGGCACCTACTGGGGCAACGTCGCCAAGGACCGTCTGCGGGCGACCATGCTGCGCGGGGGCGACGACGCGATCGACGTCACCGCCCGCACCAGCGACGGCGCCACGTGGAAGCTGGCGGAGCAGCGCGGCAAGGCGGTCGTGCTGGTGTTCTGGTCGGCGGCCGACCAGGACATGCCGACGCTGCTGGCGCAGCTGCGCGACGCCCGCAAGGAACACGGCGCCAAGCTGGTGCTGTTCGGCGTCTGCCTCGATCGCGATCCGGCGGCGATCCAACCGGCGGCGAAGGCACTCGGCGTCGACTTCCCGTTCGCGGGCGACGGCCAGGGCATCCTGCAGGACATCGCTCTGCGCTGGTTCGTCGAAGGGCCGACCGTGCACGTGCTGGACGCCGCCGGCAAGGTCGTGGCGCTGGGCCAGCACGCCGGCACGCAGGACGGGCGCGTCGAGCTGCAGGACGCGATCCGCCGCGCGCTACCGCGCTGAAGCGACCGGCAGCCCCCGCCGCTTGCCGGCGAACGAGCGCTGCGCGAGGCGCCGGACCAGGAACACGGCCCACAGCGCTCCCTCGGCGAGCACGACGGCAGCCGCCGGAGCGGCCGGCAGCACGTCGACCGCAGCCGATTGCCGCGTGGAAGCCAGCATCAGCGCCACGCCGACCCACAGCACCACCGTCGCCGTGACGCGGCCGCGCCGCCCGAACTCGGTGCCGATGCGGAACACGCCACCGAGCCCGCCGAGCAGCAGCAGCGCCGCCAACGCCCAGCGCCAGGGGCCCGCCGACGGCAGCAGTCCGGCATCGCTGCTGGCGGCCAGCGCCACCGCCTCCGCGACGCCGTCTTCCCCCGCACCCGGGGCAACCGCGGTCAGGATCAGCAGCGCCACCACCGGGGTCGCCAAGGCGAGGCCGATCCACGGCAGCAGGCGCCGGTTGCACGCCGCGTAGGGCCAGCGGCTCACCCCGTACCGCCGCACGATCCGCCCGCTGCGCAGCAGCAGCTGCAGCGCCGCGAGCGTCAGCACCACGCCCGGCGCCAACAACGCCACGCCGAACGTCGGCAAGGCGGCGACGGCGAGGCCGTTCGCGGTCAGGGCGCAACCGCCGATGAGGAAGCCGCGCCAGGCGGCGCCGCGCGCCCGCCGTTCCGCCGCCACGAGGCCGAGCAGCACGGCGAGGCCGAGCCAGCCGAACAGCGCCGCCGGCGTCTCGGCGCGCAGCACGTGGCCTTCGCCCAGCACCGGCGGCAGCAGGGCGAACCACGCGCACGCGAGCAGCGCCCGCAGGCGATCGCCAGCCAGCAGCACGGCGGTGTAGAGCAAGCCGGCGAGCGCGAACACCCCGAAGACCTGGGCCAACCGCGCGCGCGGCAGCCACGGTGCGGCGGGGTCCTTGGCGTCGATCGGCACGTTGCGCAAGGCGCTGCGGTAGAAGCTGCGCGCGACCTCGCCGTCGACGACCCTCGCGCCCGGCGCCGCCGCGACCGCGCGCACGACCCGTTCGCGTTCGCCAGGATGCGGCGGCGCGCCGAGGTGCTGGACGACGACCAGCGCCGGCAACAGCACCAGCAGCAGGGTCGCCGCCGCGACCGCGGGCCGCAGCAGCTTCTGCGCCGGCGAAGCCGGGAAGGCGGCCCTGCCCGGCCCTGTCGTCACAGCGCCGCGATGCAGTCGATCTCGACCAGGGCGCCCTTCGGCAGTTCCTTGACCGCGACCGTGGCGCGCGCCGGCTTGTGGGCGCCGAAGTGCTTGCCGTAGACCTCGTTGACGGCGGCGAAGTCGCCCATGCTGGCGAGGAAGATCGTGGTGCGCACGACGTGGCCCATGCTGGCGCCGCCGGCGGTCAGCACCGCGGCGAGGTTCTTCAGCACCTGGTCGGCCTGCTCGGCGGCGGTGGCGCCGACCATCTGCATGGTCTTCGGGTCGAGCGGGATCTGGCCCGAGCAGAACAGCAGGTTGCCGGCGCGGATGGCCTGGCTGTAGGGACCGATGGCGGCCGGGGCGGAAGGAGACGAGATGACGTCGAGCTTCATGAGGAGCGCTTCACGACGAAGTGGAGGGACGCAGGCGTTCGCGCAGCCGGCTCTCGACCGGCGGCGGCAAGAAGCTACCGACGTCGCCGCCGTTGCGCACGATCTCGCGGATCAACGACGACGACACGTAGCTGTACTGCACGCTCGGCATCACGAACACCGTCTCGATGCCCGGCGCCAGATGACGATTGGTCAGCGCCATCTGGTACTCGTACTCGAAGTCCGAGACGGTGCGCACGCCGCGCAGGATCGCACCGATGCCCTGGGCGCGGCAGAAGTCGACGACCAGCCCGCGGAACGTCGTCACCGACAGGCGCGGGTCGGCCGGCAGCACCTCGCGCAGCATCGCCACCCGTTCCTCCGGCGTGAACGTCGCGTTCTTGCTGCTGTTGACCGCGACCGCCACCGTGAGCTTGTCGAACAGCGGCAAGGCGCGTTCGACCAGGTCGAGGTGGCCGCGGGTGACCGGGTCGAAGCTGCCGGGGTAGATGGCGAAAACCATGCGCAAACTGTAACCGCGGCGCGAAAGCGAGCACGGATGCAGTCGATGCTTCCTCCGTCGATCGCTCCGCTCCTCGCGTGTGGTGCCTGGGCCCTGCCCGCTGCACTGCTCGCCCCCCATTGGCTGCCGCTGGCCGCCGTCTGGACCGTGCTCGGCCTCGCCGCCGCCTGGTTCGGGTACGCGGCCACCGGTCCGTGGCGGCGGCCGCTGCGCGCCGGCCTCGCGACGCTGCCGGCCCTGCTGGCGGCGGCCGGGCCGCCGGCCGGACCACCGCCCACGCTGCCGCTCGGGCCCGTGCAGCTGCAGGGCGAAGTGCTCGACGTCGTGCGCACGCCGTTGCTCGGCACCATGCAGCTGCGGCTCGGCGACGCCCCGCGCGCGCTGCGTGTGCAATGCGACCGCGCGTTCGAGGTGCTGCCCGGCGACTCCGTGCGGCTGCTGGTGCGCGTCGGCGCCCCCGCGACCCCGGACGGGGCGCAGACCGTGCACGCGCAAGGCGACAGCGCCGTCGTGACGCCGGGACCACCCGGGCCGGCGCGCTTCGCGGCGATGGCCCGCCGCGCCTGCGAACGCACGCTGCTGCAGCACCTGCCCGGCGAAGCCGGCACGTTGGTGACGACGCTGGTGCTGGGCCGCGGCACGCGCCCACCGGGCCACCTGGTGCAGGCCCACCAGGCGACCGGTCTCAGCCACCTGCTGGCGGTCAGCGGCGCCCACGCGGCGATGCTGGCGGCGATGGTCGGCTTGTCCGGCAGCCGCCATCGCCGTCGCCTCGGCACGCATCCGCGGCGCACGGCGGGCCTCTTGGTGCTGCTGGCGGTCTACGCGGCGATGACCGGGAACGAACCGCCGGTGCTGCGCGCGCTGATCAGCTGCACGCTGACCGCACTCGGCGCCTGGCTCGGCCGCCCGAGCGGCATCGCCACCGGTCTTCTGGTGCCGGCCCTGTTCACCTGCCTCGTGCGCCCCGACGCGCTGCTCGGCCCGAGCTTCCTGCTCAGCTACGCCGCGGTCGCCGGCCTCGCCCTCGGCGCGCCGGCGTCGGCGTCGGGTGCAGGCACGATTCGCAGCTGGCTGTGGTCGTCGTTGCGGGCGTCGGCGTGGGCGACGCTGACCACGGCCCCGCTGACCTTGTGCTTCTTCGGCCAGTTGGCGCCGTGGACGGTGCTGTTGACGCCGCTGCTCGCACCGATGGTCGGCGCGATGCTGCTCGGCGGCCTGCTGCTCGCCGTGCTCGGCCTCATCGCCCCACCGCTCGCGACACTGCTGGCGGCACCGCTCGGATGGCTCGCCGAGGTCTATGCCTGGTTCGTGCAAGCCGCCGACCAGCTGCCGGCGACGCCGGTGCACGCGCTGGTGGCACCGGCACCGGCCCTGCTCGGGGCGTTCGCGTTGCTCGCCCTGGTGCTGGTGCTGCTGGCGCCGACGCGACGGCGCGTGGCCCTCGCCTGCGCGCTGCTGGCGCTGCCGCACTTCGTGCCGGCCGGCTGGCGCGACATCGATCGCTGCACGCTGCTCGCCGTCGGCCACGGCCAGGCGTGCCTCGTCGCGACCGCCGCGGGCCACCAGTTGGCGATCGACTGCGGCAGCCTGCAGCACCCGTTCGCCGCCGCCGACAAGCTGGTGGCACAACTGCACCGCCGCCGCCTCGACCTGCTGGTCGTGACGCACGCCGACCACGACCACCACAACGGTGTGCCGGCGCTGCTGCAGCGCGTGCCGATCGCACGCGCGATCGTGCCGCAGGCGCTGGCGGACGCGCCACTGCTGGCGCTGCTGCAGCAGCACGGCACCGCGGTGCAGGTGCTGGCCCCGGGCGAACGCTGCACGCCGGCACCGCACCTCGTGGTGACGGCACCAGCATTGCCGGCGACCGCCAGCGACAACGACCAGAGCCTGTGGGTCAGCGTGCGCTTGCCCACGCTGTCGCTGCTGGCCACCGGCGACGCACAGGAACTCGGCACCGCCGCGGCGCTGGCCAGCGGCGCCGCCGAGGCCCACGACGTGCTGGTGCTGCCGCACCACGGCCGCAAGAACGCCAACGCGCCGCTGCTGCTGGCGCGCGTGCGGCCGCGCGCGTGCCTCGCGTCGGCGGCCAGCGACGACGGCGAGACGGCGCTCGGGGCGCTGGTGCGGCGCTTCGGTGCCGAGCTGTGGGTCACCGGCCTGCACGGCGACGTGGACGTCGCGACGTCGCCGACGGCGATCGTCGGCAGCCATGCGCAACGACCGTTGCCGCCGTGAAGGCAGCGCCAACGCGGACGAACGCCAACGCGGCCGAAGGGCAGCGCGGACGAACGGCAGCGCGGCCGCTACTCGCCGGGCTCGGCCTTCGCCGGCGGCTCGACCGTGGCGGGCTTCGCCGGCGCCGGCGGCACGAGCGGCACCAGCTTCACCAGCCGCCCGGTGGTGTTCCACTCGAGCACGTAGAGGCAACCGTCGGCCCCGGCCCCGATGCCGTGCGGCGCGTGGAAGCGGCCGTCGTGCCACTTCGCGCGCTCGACGCCGTTCGTGGCGCGCAGGCCTTCGTCGGGCTGGTCGCCGAGCTGCGCCACGGCGCGATCCTGGGCATCGAGGATGGTGACGCGGCCGGCGAGGTCGGCGACGGCGAGACCGCCGCCCGGCAGCGGTGCGACGTTGCACGGCCGCCGCAGGTCCTTGTCCATCGTGCGCACGTGTTCGCCGTGCAGCGTGAACCACTGCAGCCGGTGGTTCTCGCGATCGCACACGAGCAGCAGCGGCTCCTTGCCGCGCGCGTCGAGCCACAGGCCGTGCGGCGTCTGCATCTTGCCGGCGGCGGTGCCGGGGCCGCCGAACGACGTCACGTACTTGCGGTCCTGGTCGAACACGTGCACCCACGACTTGCCGTAGCCGTCGGCGACGAAGATGCGGCCGTCCTTCGCCACCGCGACCGCGGTCGGCAGGAACTGGCCCTCGTTCTCGTAGATGCCACTCGCCTGCGGCCAGCCGAGCGTCCACAGCACCTTGCCGTCGCGCGTCGTCTTCACCACTTCGTGCCGGCGGGTGTGCGCCAGGTAGAGCACTTCGGCACCGTCCTCCTCGACGAGGCACATGCCGTGCGTGCCACCGTGGAACTCCTTGCCCCAGCTGCCGAGGATGCGGCCGTCCGGCGCGAACTGGATCACCGCGTGCTCGGTGTCGGTGTTGGCGAAGATGGTGCCGTCGCGGGCGACGGCGACGCAGCCGTGCGTGCTGCCGAGTTCCTTGCCGTCCCCGAGCCGCCCCCAATCGGGCACCCAGCGGTAGCGATGCGCGCCATCGCCGACGATCACCGGTTCGGCGGCAGGTGCCGCGGCCGCGGCGGCCGGGGGCTTCGCCGGCGGCTCCTGTTGGGCCGAGGCGACACTCGAGCAGAGGAACGTTCCGAAGAACGACGACGCGACAACGAGGGCGTGGCGGTGCATGGCAGTCGAGGGCAGGGCGGCAGGCTACCACGACCGGACGCGCGCCGGGAACGGCGCCCGCGCGCAACCTCAGTGCGAGTGCCCGTGCTGCGGATCGGCGATGTGCGCCAGCGTGTGCCGCGCCGCCGCCTCGAACGTGCTGCCGGTGCCCTCGGCGGCGAGCGCTTCGAGCAGCGGCTTCGCGCGCGCGTCCTGCTGGTCTTCGTGCAGGGCCTTGCCGAGGTAGAGCACGGCCCTCTGCCGCTCGTCGCCGAGCCCACCGTCGGCCAGCGCTTGCTCCAGCACCAGAGCGGCCTCGCGGTGGCGACGTTCCTTGAACAGCACGTAGCCTTCGGTCACCCGCGCTGGACCGGTGCGCGGCCCGTGCACGAGCCAACGGCGCGCGGCGGCGAGGTTGCCGTCGAGCGCGTAGAGGCGCGCCAGGCGATGGCGCGCGTCGGCGACGCCGGCGGACGCAGCGTCGAGCAGCAGCGGTTCGGCGAGCTTGGTGCGGCCGAGCTGCAGGTAGAGGCAACCGAGCGCGTGCTGCGCGATGGGATCGGGCCGCTCGCCGGCGGCCGCCGCGCGCGCCGCCGCCAGGGCTGCGCGCTGGCTGGTGCACAGGCGCAGGTAGGCGGCCAGTTCGTCGGGGTCCATCGGCCCCGGCCGCGCCGCGTGGCACTGGCCGTCGCTGCCGAGCACGGCGATGCCCATGCCTTCGCCGAAGCCGATCCACGCCTGGTAGAGGTTCTTGCGCTGCACCCCGTCGGCGATCGCCGCGGCGTAGCCGCCGTCGCGCAGCGCCGCCTGCACCACGGGGGCGCCGAGCGTGCCCTGCATGCGGTCGCTGAGTTCGCGGCCCGGCAGTGCGAAGAACACGACGAGTTCGCGGCCGGCGCGCCGCGCGTCCGTGATCGCCGCGGCGACGTCGTCCTGCCAGGCCACGCTCGGCCCGCCCAGCAGGCCGTGGCAACTGCAGAGCCAGCAGGCCGACGCCATCGCCAGCGCCTGGGCCGCGCGCGCGTTCACTTGCCGCGCCCTTCGCCGCACCAGCGGTCGAGCCAGCCGAAGAACTCGCGCTGCCACAGCACACCGTTCTGCGCCTGCAGCACCCAGTGGCCCTCGTTCGGGAACATCAGCAAGCGGCTCGGCACGCCCTGCAGCTGCGCCGCGGTGAACGCCTGCAGGCCCTGGTCGTACGGCACGCGGAAGTCCTGCTCGCCGTGGATCACCAACAGCGGCGTCTTCCAGTTCTGCACGTAGCGGTGCGGCGAGAAGCGGCGGTAGCGCTCGGCGGCCTCCGGCGTGCGCCAGTAGGGCCCGCCGAGGTCCCAGTCGACGAAGAACAGTTCCTCGGTCGCCAGATACATGCTCTCGAGGTTGAACACGCCGCAGTGCGCGATCATCGCCGCGAAGCGATCGCCGGCGTTGCCCATCAGCCAGTAGACGGTGAAGCCGCCGAACGACGCACCGACCGCGGCGCTGCGCGCCTTGTCGACGTAGGGACGCGCCTGCATCGCATCGCAGACCGACAGCAGGTCCGCCATCGCCTGCCCGCCCCAGTCCTGCGAGATCTGGTCGTTCCACGCCTGGCCGAAGCCGGGCAGGCCGCGCCGGTTCACGCCCGCGATCACGTAGCCCTTGCTGGCCATCAGGTGGAAGTTCCAGCGGAACGAGAAGCCCTGGCCCACCATCGACTGCGGCCCGCCCTGGCAGTACAGCACGAACGGGTAGCGCTTGCTCGGATCGAAGTTCGGCGGCTTGACGATCCACGCGTGGATCTGCTTGCCGTCGGTCGCCGGAAACCACTCGCCGTCGATCTGCGGCAGGGCCAGGTCGGCGAACGCCGGGCCGTTGTGGTCGGTCAGCGCGGTGATCGCCCCGGTCTTGGCGTCGATGCGCACGACTTCGGCCGGCCGCTCCATCGACGTGCGCAACGCGAACAACGACGCCCCGTCGGGAGCGACCTGCAGGCCGCTGAGCGCGTGGCGACCGTTGGTGACGCGCACCGCCTGCCGGCCGGCGAGGCTCGCCGTGTAGACCTGCGTCGTGCCTTCGACCTCGGCGGTGAAGAACAGCGCCTGGCTGTCCTTGGTCCAGCGCAGCTCGTGCGCGCCGGCGTCGAAGTCCGGCAGCAGCTCCTGGTTCTTTCCCGACTGCCGGTCGTGCAGGAACAGCCGCAGCCGGTCGGCTTCGAACCCAGGGCGCGCCATGCTGGCGAACGCGATCCAGCGGCCGTCCGGCGAGTAGACCGGGTCCTGGTCGTAGCCCGGCATGCCCGGCGTCAGGTTCTTCGCTTCGCCGCCGCCGACCGGCACCACCCACAGGCTGCTGTCGGTGCTCGCTTCCGGGTTCGGCACGCGCCGCGCCGTGTAGCACAGCTCCTTGCCGTCGGGCGCCCATGCGATCTGCTCGCCGCCGCCGAACGGCGGCAGCGGCGTGTGCACCCGTTCGCCGGGCATCAGGTCGCGCGCCTCGCCGCCGGCCAGCGGCCGCACGAACAGGTGGCTGTAGCTGCCGTCGAGCCAGTGGTCCCAGTGGCGGACCATCAGGTCGTCGTAGGCGCGCGCGTTCGCCTTCGGCAGGTCCGGGTGGGCCGCGGTCACCGGCGGATCGATGGCGACGTCGCGGGTGAACGCGAAGTGGTCGCCGGCCGGCGAGCACGACAGGTTGGCGACCGCGCCGGGCAGCGTCGCCACCACCGCCGCATCGGCCAGCGTGCGCACGACGACGCCGTCCTTGGTGACGACGGCGAAGCGGCCGACGCCGCCTGGGCCGGCCGGCAGCCACACCGGCGAACTGCCCTCCGCCACCGGCTTGCCCTTGCTGCCGGGCGCGGTCGGCAGCAGCCAGACCACCGGAGCACTGCGGTTCTGCGCCAGATCCGGTGTGCGCACCGTGTAGAGCAGGTGCGCACCGTCCGGGCTCAACGCCAGCTCGCCGACGCGCAGCAGGCCGGCCAGGGACTCGGGGGTCAGCAGCTGCTGGCTCGGCGCCGCCCCGGCGAGGGCGACGACGGCGGCCAGCGCGGCGGAGAAGGCGCACGCACCGCGGCGGAGGTTCGGCATGCGCCGATCATGCGCAAGGTTCCCGGCCGATGCCACGCTGCTCGTCGGCCCTCGCCCCGTTGCCACCGGCCGGCCGCAGCCGAGGCTCCGTTCGGAAGGAACCCGGCCCGACTCCGTCTGAGGCGTCCGTTTCCGCGCCGCCGATCGTTAGACTGAGCGGCCTTCCGCCATGAACAAGACCCTGCGCACTCGTCGTCCTCACGAAGCCGGCTTCACCCTGATCGAGATCATGGTGGTGCTGCTGATCATCGGCCTGATCGTCTCGATCGTCGTGCCCAACCTCGACTACATCCTCGGCGACGCCAACGCGCGCACGGCGAAGACCAACTGCCTGCAACTGCACGAGACCGCGAGCCTCTACGCCAAGCTGAAGAACGGCAACCGGCCGCCAGAGGACCTGACCGTGCTGACCCAGAAGAACGAGAAGGGTGAGGCGCTGCTGACGGAGTTGCCGCGGGACCCCTGGGGCAACGAATACAAGATCGTGATCGATACGCCGACCAAGTGGAAGGTCATCAGCTTCGGCCCGGACGGCAACGAGAACACCGAAGACGACATCTCGAGCGTCACCGAAGAGAAGTGATCTCGTGCGGACACCGACGCCGAATCTCCCGTCGACGCGAGCGACCCGAGGCTTCACCCTCGTCGAGATCCTCGTCGTCATGGCGCTGATCGGCCTGCTGATGGCGATGGTCGTGCCGAACCTCGGCATCCTGGTGCCGTCGGCCAGGCTGCGTGGCTCCGGCACGGTGATCCAGCGCAACCTCGACTTGTTGCGCAGCGAGGCCCGCATCCAGAGCAAGCGGATCGCGATGGAGTTCGACCTCGACAAGCGGCGCTGGCGCGCGGTCTATCCGCCCGAGCAGATGCTGACGCGCGACCAGGACGCCTCCACGCTCGAGGAGCTGCTCGACAACTGGAAGGAACTCGAGGACGACGTCGTGTTCCACGGGATCGACACCGGCGCCCAGCTGTTCACGCGCGGCACCTACCGGCTGGTGTTCGACGAGTTCGGCTTCAGCAACGACCAGATCGTGCACCTGCGCCTCACCAGCGACCCGAACGAGTTCTGGTCGCTGACCTTGATGGGCCTCAGCGGTCGCACGGTCGTCACCGAGACCTCCGACGGCAACCCACCGCGGCTGCAACAGACCAACGAAGGAGCCTTCTGATGCCCGCGTCGCCCGCTCCGATCGACGCCCGCGAGGCGTTGGCGTCCGACAAGGCGCTGGCTGCACAACGCGGCATCACGCTGCTCGAGGCGCTGGTCGCGATGATGCTGATGGCGCTGGTCGTCACCAGCTTCATCGGCATCCGCACCGACGCGCTGGTCGACGCGACGCAGGCGCGCAACTGGCGCCTCGCCCGCGAGATCGCCGAGGAGAAGATGTCGGAGCTGCAGGCCGGCGCGCGCGAGACGCCGCCGGAGAACGGCAGCAAGGTGCCGCTCGAGAAGTACGAAGGCTTCTCCTACAAGATCGTCATCGGCGAGGCCGGCGTCGCCGACATCGAGAGCGAGATCGCGACCAGCTCCGCCGGCGAGGATCCCGAGGCGCGCGATCGCGCCGACTGGCAGCGACGCCGCGAGGACTACCGCCGCGCCAGCGAACGTGGCCTCAGCGCCATGGAGCTCTCCGAGCAGCGCGCCGAGGACGTCAACCTCCGGCTGGCCGAGAAGACGCCGAGCGAGACCGAATTCGAGGAGGTCGCCGTCGTCGTCTACTTCCCGAAGATCGGCGCCAGCTACGAAGGCGAAGAGGACACGCTGCTGATCAAGGCGCGGCTGTCGACGCTGGCGATCCGCGGCTACACGCCGCTGGAGGCGCAGCAGGAGGCGTCGACGCGCGGCACTTCGGCGGCGGCGGCCGGCCTGCCCGGCGGCACCGCCGCCGCACCGGGCGGCGCCGGCG
>ERZ1066117.171-NODE-171-length-65882-cov-16.039239_pt1 | contig 65882 bp, 56 predicted proteins | sample MGYA00382764_ERZ1066117 | MGnify/ENA primary metagenome ERZ1066117 (study PRJEB33369, sample SAMEA5778347) | biofilm metagenome | biome: Industrial cooling water; feature: Water cooling tower basin; material: Biofilm | place: United Arab Emirates | collected...
CCCGCGTTGCGGCGTCCCAGCAGGACCTGATTCGGGTCGCCCAGCGGGCGAGCCGGCCTCCAAGCAGACGACGCAGCGGGGCGGATGGCGTCGTTCTCGTCGCGGATGGATCCCGCGTTGCGGCGTCCCAGCAGGACCTGATTCGGGTCGCCCAGCGGGCGAGCCGAATCAGAACTTGATGCCGGCGGTCAGGAACACACCCTGCACGTCGACGTCGGCGTCGAAGTCGCGCGTGCTCGCCTTGCCGTAGGCGTCGAGCAGCAGGTAGCGGTAGCCGGCCATCAGGTCGAAGTTCTTGGTCGCCTGCAGGCGGAGGTAGCCCTCCATGTCCCAGTAGCGGCCGCTGCCGTCGCCGAGGTCCGCGCCCATGATGCCGGCGTTGGCGCCGATGGTCAGCGGGCCGAACAGGCCTTCGACCTCGAGGAACGGCATCGGCACGACGACGTCGGTGACGACCTCTTCGCGGCCGGTGTTGCTGCGCGCGGCGACGTCCAGCGAGTAGTAGCCGGCCTGGGCGCCGACGGCGACGCGGTAGCGCTCGCCGCGCAGCACCTCGAGGCCCCAGTTCGCGGCGATGGCGTAGAACTCGGTCGACGTCGTCACCTGCGAGCCGGCGGCGATGTTGCCGAAGTCGCCCAGCAGCTGGCCACTGCTGTTGGCGTCGATGCCGAAGCCATGCAGGCGGAAGCGGTGCTTGCCGTTGCTCGCCTCGAGGCGCGCGTAGGGAGCGGCCTGCGTGTCGCCGGTGCCGAGCTCGCTGTCGATGTCGTTCTGGTTGTCGCCGAGCGAGAGCGTGCCGGCGGCGTTCTGCAGCGCGATGTCGCCGTTGGCGACCGCGAACATCGGACCGACGTTGAGGCGGTAGGCGTTGCCCTTGCAGGCGGCGAAGAGGCACAGCGTCGAGACGAGCAGCAGCGACGACTTGTTCATGGCGGGCGGGAGCATCGCGCACGCAGGCCCGATTCGCCAGCCGGGGCAGCGATCAGAAGCGCAGGCCGCCGCCCACGAACCAACCGGACAACGTCAGATCGACCCCCACCTGGCCCGCATTGGTGTCGCCCTTGGCATCGATGCCTAGATGGCGGTAGCCGACCGCGAACGAGACCGGCGTCACCGGCGTCCATTGCAGCCTGGCTTCCGCGTCCAGGAATCGACCACCGTCGCCCTCCGCGGTGATGTCGAGGTAGCCGAGCTCGGCCGTGGCCAGGAAGTCGCCGGCCGCGACCTCGCCGCGCAGGAACAGCAGCGGCACGCCGAGCAGTTCGTCGATCTCCTCGCGATTGCCGAGCACGGTCTCGCGCACGGTGAAGTCGAGGTCGACGACGTCCATCGCCAGCCCCGGCTGCACGTGCAGCGGCCCGAATCGCAGGTCGAACGCGGCTGCGAGCTTGCCGATCGCCACGTCGAGATCCGACGCGACCGGAGTGCCGGCCACGAGGCCGCCGAAGCGCGACTGCAGCACGCCCTCGCCGTTCTCCTGCAGCGACATCACCGAACCGGACAGCGCCAGTGGTCCGACGTCGAGCCGACCGCGCGCATACGGAGCGCCCCGATCGTCGCCGAGACCGAACGCCGAGCGCAGGCTCTGTTCGCTGGTGCTGCCGTCGCCGGCGTCGTCGAGGGCGAGATCGCCGCGCAAGGCGAGCCGCGCGTAGCCGACCTCGCCGGTGCCCGACCAGGAACTGCAAGCGCTCGACGCGAGCGACACGAACACCGCCCATGCCAGGAAGGCGCCAGGTCGGTTGGAACGCGAGAACGGAGACACGGGTGCCGGACGGTGCGGAGGGGACGCTCGATACGAGTCGGCGCCGCACCACGAGTAACCGGCGGCGCATTGGAATTGCCCGCAGAGCCCTTCGATACTGCGCGGCTTCACCGCGCTGCCATCTCGCCTGGAGTTCGCATGCACCACCGCGCCGTCGGCTCCCTCTGTCTCGTCTCGATCCTGTTCGCCGGTTGCATCGTGCCGAAGGATGCCGAGCCCACCGTCGCCATGGGCGCCACGTTCGCGACCAAGTTCGTGCACCGCGGCATGACGCTGGTCGACAACCCGGTCGTGCAACCGCGCCTGGGCATCGCCCTGCCGACCAACTCCGGCGACACGATGCGAGTCGACGTCGAGGCGAGCATGGACCTGCGCAACGACACCGGCGGCGCCTGGTTCCCCGACGGCCACGCCGGTCGCTTCACGCAGATCGAAGCGGTCGCCAGCTACCAGAAGCGCATCGGCGACTTCGACCTGCGCGCCGGCGTGCACAACTACAACCTGCCGAACGGCCTCGAGTTCGTGAACGGCGAGCGCGGTGCGACCTCGGAGGTGTTCCTGCTGGTGAGCACCACGGTGCTCGATGCGACGCCGTACGTGTCGCTGCACTACGACTTCGACGAAGTGCGCGGCGGTTACTACCGCGTCGGCTGCACCGAGGGCATCCCGCTCGGCGATCGCTGGTCGCTCGACGTCGATGGCTCGCTCGGCTACGTCAGCGAAGCACAAGCATCGTGGCTCTACGGCCTCGGCGAGGCGGGCCTCGCCGACCTGCGCGGCACGATCGCGCTCAACTACAAGTACGACGAACGTACCACGCTGACCGCCGGCGCGAACGGCTCGGCGATGATGAACTCGGTGCAGGATCGTTGGTTCCGCGACATCGGCATCGACGACGACCCCATCTGGTTCACGATCGCGGTCAACTGGGTGTTCTGAGCCAGCTCGCCCGCCGGGCGACCCGGCGCGCGCGACGTCAGCGGCTGCGCAGGCGGAACTCGCCGCGGCCCTGGTCGACGAACAGCGTCAGCTGCGACGCCACGGCGTCGGCGGGAAGGTCGAACGTCTTCGCCTTGACGTTGTCGATCTTCACCTCGGGGTCCTGCTTGCCGTCGACGAACACGTCGGCGGCGCTGCCGATCTCGATCGACAGCTGGCCGCGCCGGCGTTGCAGACGGAACCAGCCGCGGGTCACGACCTTCTCGTCGGGAGCGTTCGGGAACTGGAGCCGGATCGCTTCGCCTGCGGGCGACCAGCCGGTCTGGGTGAGCTGGCTCGGATGGGCGTCGACGGTCCAATCCGCCTCGTCGCTGCCACCCGTGCGGCTGCAGACGACGGTGTAGCCGACGGCACCGAACTCGGCCCGCACGCCGATCCTCGCCGGCGCCCCGTTCTCGTCGGCGACCTCCGAGGTGAGCTTGCCGCTCCACTCCCAGTAGGTCTCGTTCGGATCGAAGCTGGTGCTGAGCGTGCGCAGCTCCTTGTTGGCCGTGCAGGCGACGAAGTCGTCCTTGTCGTTCGACACGTCGACCCAGAAGACGTCGCGCTTGTCGAGGCGCCACTCGGGCAGCGCCTTGAAGCCGACCATCGCCTTGCGCGCCGGGAAATCGGCGATGGTGATCGGCACCTTCTGCCGCGCGGTCTGGCCCCTGCCGTCGTTGACCTCGAGCTCGACGTCGAAGACGACGCCTGGCAGTCCGTCCATGACCTGCAGGTCGATCTTCTCGCTGTTGCGCGTGCGCGCGTACAGCTCGTCGGGCATCGACCACGCGAACATCGACCTGCCGCCCGGCGAACTGACCTTAGCCTCCAGCTTGACGGTCTGCTTCAGGGCGAACGCGCCGTCGGCACCGACGATCGCGTCGATGACCGGCGCCGCCGGCTTCGGCTTCGGCGGCGTGGTCGTCGTGCCGCCGCCAGCCACCGGTTCCCCGCCGGCGTCGCCGCCACCGCGGCCGAACAGCAACCAGCCGCCGATCCCGAGCACCAGTGCACCGCCGACGAGCAGCGCCAGCGGCGGCTTCTTCGGACCCGGCTTCGCTTCCGGCGTCGGCTTCGACTCCGGCGCCTTCGCGCCAGACGTCGACGGATCCTCCTTCGGCGGCAGCTTCGAGATGACCGTCGCGCCGAGGTCCTCGAACGCCGGCTTCGGCGGTTCCACCGGCGCCCCGAGGCCTTCGGCGAGGAAGTTGATCTCCGACGTGCGCAGCAGGCCGGCACTCGGCGTCTTCGGCTTGCCGGCGTCGTCCTTCGCCTTCTGCTCGGCCTTGGCGAACGGATCGTCGCCCGCGGGCTTGTCGAGCCTGGTCTTCGAGGGGCGCATCAGCGGGCCGGTGCCCCACTCGGTCTCCTCGCCGACCACCGGCGGCGGCGACGTCTTCGACGGCGTGCGCGAGTGCCGCGCGATCATCGCGTCGATCAGGTCGGCGATGCGCTCGTCGAGTTCCTTGTAGGAACGCGGCCGCTCGTCGCGATTGCACGCGAGCATGCTCTGCACCAGCGCACCGACGGCCGGCGGGATGGTCGCGTTCTCGTTGCACGGGTTCGGCGCGATCGGCTGCCGCTTCTGCGCCACGATCTCCGTCAGCTTGCGCGCGCGGAACGCCGGCTGGCCGACCAGCATCTCGTAGAACACGCAACCGAGGCCGTAGATGTCGCTGCGGAAGTCGACCGCGTCGGGCTCGTCGTACTGCTCGGGCGACATCGTCGCCGGCGTTCCCATCACCGAGCCGGGGGAAGTCAACCCGAGCGATGCGCTGCCGGAGTTGCTGCGCGCGAGGCCGAGGTCGACGACCTTCGGCGTGAAGGGGAACGCCACGTCCAGCGCCGTCGAGGTCACCGTCTCGAGCAGGATGTTCTCGGGCTTGACGTCGCGGTGGATGATGCCGAGCTGGTGCGCGTGGCCGAGCGCCTGCGCGGTGGCGCGGATCAGCCGCAGCGACGCCGGCACCGACACCGGGCCGTGGTCGGTGATCCACTTCTTCAGGCTCGGCCCGTCGATGTACTCCATCACCAGATACGACTGGCCGTCGTCCGTGGTGCCCGCCATGTGGCAGGCGACGATGTTCGGGTGCTTGATGCCGGCGAGGATCTTGGCCTCGCGCTGGAAGCGCTGCACGAACGACTCGCCGCCGAGCTCGACCGACAGCAGCTTCACGGCGACGCGGCGATCCAGGAAGTCCTGGCGGCCGCTGTAGACGACGCCCATGCCGCCGCGCGCGATCTCGAAGTGCAGCGTGATGCCGGGGATCTTCGGCAGGCCCTCGGGCAGCGGCGGCGCGTTCTGCACCTCCGGCGGCACGTAGGCCTGGGTGACGTCGACCGGGCGCGACTTGCGCGGATCGGGATTGGTGCCGCTCACTTCGCGAGACCCTCGATGACCTGCAGCAGCTTCTTCGCCGCCGGGCGGTCGGCCTTGTGCTCGCCCTTGTAGAAGAACTTGATGTTGCCGTCCTCGCCGACGATCAGCGTCGACGGCGACGCCAGGTCGCCCTGGATGCCGAGCGACGTCACCAGCTCGAGGTTCTGGTCGTAGAAGACGCGGTAGGGCGGGCCACCTTCGTTGAACGTCATCTTGTAGGCCTGCTCGAACGACGACTCGTTCTCCTTCGGGCCCGGATAGATGACCAGCACCTCGACGCCGAGCTGCTCGAGCCGCTCGCGCGACTGCGCCAGCGCCTTCGTCTGCGCGACGCAGTAGCAGCAGACCTCGCCGAGGAAGCCGCGCAGCACGACGATCATGACCTTCTTCTTGCCCTTGTACTGGGCGAGGTCGACCTCGCTGCCGTCGACGGCGCGCAGCTTCTGGAACGGCACCGGCTTGCCGTACCAGTCGGTGCGTTCGCCGTGGCCCTCGGGCTTCGGCGGCGCGCCGGCCGGGCGGTACTTGTCGAACAGCGAGGCGCCGGGGGCCGGGCCGCTCAGGTACTCCTGCACGTAGGACTTCATCTCCTGCCGCTGCTTCACGGTCAGGTCCGGCTGCATCGGCGCGGCGACGCGGGCCGGTTCGGCCTCGATCTTCGCCACCGCCTGCTCGACCACCGGCGACGGCGCCTGCAGTTCCTCGACCTTCTTGGCGACGGCCGCGCGATCGATCGGGCGCAGCAGGTCGGCGACCAGCGCGGCGGCGTCGACGCCGGCCAGCTTCGGCGCCTTCGGGTCGATCGGGCCGGCGGCGAGCACGTTGCCCAGCTCGTCGCGCGCCTCGGCGGTGCCACTGCCCGCACCGGCGGCGAGCGCGCAGCAGAACTTCAACTTGCCGTTCTGGTGGTAGCTGGTCCAACGGCCGCTCGGCGCGCCGTTCTGCAGCACGCCGGTGCGCAGCACGGTGCCGTCGGCCGCGGCCTCGGCGACGACCTCGACGCCGGCCTTGCCGCCGAAGTCCTGGCGGCCGCGCTGGCCCTGCTCGTCCCACACCGACCACACGCCGACGCGCACGCCGTCGTGGTACATGCCGACCGCCTTCGGCTTGCCGTTCGGCCAGTAGTAGTTCCACGGACCGGACAGCTTGCCGGCGGCGAACTGGCCCTCGCGCTCGAGCACGCCGTTCGGCGCGTAGAAGCGCCACAGCCCGTCCTCGAAGTCGGCGACGTAGCTGCCGCGCGCCTGCGGCGTCTGGTCGGGGTACTGCAGCACCCATTCGCCGGTGCGCTTGCCGGTGTCGTCGTAGCTGCCGGAGCGCTCGACGACGCCGTTCTCGTAGTAGTAGCTCCAGGCCCCGATCTGGCGGTCGTTCTGGTAGGTGCCCTTCGCCCGCGGCTTGCCGGACTCGTAGAAGAACGTCCATTCGCCGCTCTGCGCGCCGCCGGCCAGCGAGCCGCGGCTCTTCGGCAGGCCGCTCGACCAGGACTCGGTGTAGTCGACGATCTGGTTGACGAGGAACTTGCAGCCGGCCCCCAGCGAGCAGAGCAGCAGTCCGAGGGTCAGCTTGGTCGTCGTCTTCATGGCGAGTCGGGCAGTCGGCGGACGCACGGGGCGTCGGAGTCGCGTGGCAGCGGGCGGGGCAGAGCGGGCGAACCAGTATCGGGGCGCACGGCAACGAGTGCCACCGCCGAACCGTTGCGAGCTCCGTTGTCATCGGCGGCTCCGCAGCACGGACTGCACCTCGTTTGCGGCCGCCGGCGGTAGGCTCTGCGTCCGCAACCCCGTCCCCCGCCTCGGCACCATGCCCGCTCGCCACACCCTGGTCCTCACCTCCCTGTTCGCCGGCCTCGCTCTCGGCAGCTGCTCGTCCGGGCTCGGCAACAACCTGCCGGCCCCGGCACCCGCTCCCACCGGAACGAACGCCAACCTGCCGCTCGGCGTCGACCTGGGCGTGACCCCGAGCAGCGCGGTGGTCGAACCGGCGGTCGCCGGCGTCGTCGTGCCGGCGATCGGCAGCCAGGCCGCGCGCGACGTCGTGCTGCTGGCGTTCGCCAGCGCCGCCGCCGCGAACGACGCCGACGGCGCCGGCAACCCGCTGTCGCGCGACACGGTCACCGACGGCAACGGCGCCAGCGACGTGTTCGTCGCCGCGATCTGCGCGCAGGACGTCGAGACGCGCGCGTTCAGCCAATCGCTCGCCGGCAAGTTCCGCCACCCGCGTTGCGCCACGTGCCACAGCCTGCAGGTGCCGGGCTCGCTGGCGTTCCTGTCGACGGTCGAAGGCCACGCCGGGCCGCTGCCTGGCCCCGCATTCCCGGCCAACTCGCCCGAGACCTGCGTGCCCTGCCACGTCACCAGCACGCCGTTCCCGGTGCCGGGCTGGCAGGCGCCGCCGGCGTCGTTCGACCTGCGCAGCAAGACCGTGGCGCAGCTGGCCGAGGCGGCGACGCGCGTGCCGATCGACGAGGACGAGCACTTCGTGACCGACCCGCGCGTCTTGTGGGCGCTCGACAGCGGCGTGCTGCCGCAGGTCGGCGGCCGCAACGGCCGCGCCGACGACGACCACGACGGCGTGCTCGAGCCCGAGGACAGCGACGGCCAGATCCGCACCGTGCCCGGCGGCTCGGCGCAGTTCCTCGAGGAGATCGAACACTGGCGCGCGAGTGGCGAGGTCGTCACCACCGCCGCGGCCGTCAAGGACGTCACGCTGGTCAGCCGCGCGAGCGGCGGCGGCGGCCTCGCCGCCAGCAACGGCGCGTCCTCGGCGCCGCGCGTCGTCTGGGTGCCGAACGGCTCGTTCAATCCGACCAACGCCAGCACCGCCGCGGCGAGCAACCCGATCGGCACGCTCTACGTCGTCTACGAGTCGACCGGCAGCAACATCGCCGGCACCGACGGCAACGGCGTCCGCGACGTCTACCGCGCCGCGATCGAGCTGCGCGCCGAGGAGGACGCCAACGGCAACGCGCTCGCCGGCGGCCTGAACCTGCGCTACCTCGACGGCCAGTCGGTGCTGTGCAGTGCGGTCACCGGCACGACCACCGCCGGCAACGGCGCGTCGAGCAAGCCGGTGATCGGCGGGGCGGCGGCGCAGACGGTCGCGTTCCAGTCGCTGGCCACCAACCTCGTCGCCGGCTTCACCGACGGCAACGGTGCCGGCAGCGACGTCTTCGTCCGCCGCATCGGCCTCAACACGACGTTGCTGGCGAGCCACCAGCTCGGCGCCAACGCCACCGGCGGCAACGGCAGCAGCGAGAGCCCGGCTCTCGATCCGACCGGCGTGATCGTCGCCTTCGAGAGCGACGCCAGCGACCTGATCGCGAGCGACACCAACGCCGTGCGCGACGTGTTCCAGACGCAGATCGACGGCAGCGCACCATTCACCAAGGTGCGCGCCAGCGTGACCGCGAACGGCGCCGAGGCCACCGGCGGCGCCAGCAGTGCGGCGGCCGTGCAGACGACCGGCGCGCGCGTGCGGGTGGCGTTCCAGTCGGCGGCGACCAACATGACGAGCGGCCTCGTCGCCGCGACCAACGTCTACCTGTGGGACAGCGACAGCGGCACCAGCACGCTGCTGAACCAGCGCATCTCGCCGACGGGCAGCGCGATCGGCGATGGTTCGGCGCGCGCGCCGACGATCACGGCCGACGGCTCCGTGGTCGCGTTCGAGAGCGACGCGACGAACATCGACGTCGAGGTGCCGAGCGACGGCAATCGCGCCACCGACGTGTTCCTGGTCGAAACGGCGCCGCTGGCCACCGGCAACGTGCTGCCGTTCCGCGCCAGCCTGACGGTGACGACGCTGAGCGACGGCGACGGCGCCTCGACGCGCCCGGTGGTCGGCAACTTCACCGACAGCGCCAACTACCAGACGGGCTTCCTCGCCTTCACCACGGCCGCGACCAACCTCGGCACCTCGGACTCGACCAACGTCGTGGTGTCGTTCCTCGACCAGGTGTCGGGCGTGACCCCGAACTTCACCACCGACGTGGTGCGCGGCCAGATCCCGCTGACGGTGCAGTTCACCGACGCCTCCGCCGGCGAGCCGACCAGCTGGCAGTGGGACTTCGACAACGACGGCGACGTCGACGCCACGACGCAGAACCCGACCTACACGTTCACGACGCCGGGCGTCTTCTCGGTGCGGCTGGTGGCCGCCAACGCCAACGCCAACGGCACCATCACGCGCACCGACCTGATCACGGCGGTGACGACGCTCACGCCGGACTTCACGGTCTCGGCGACGAGCGGCGTGGCGCCGCTGACGGTGACCTTCACCGACGCGTCGACGCAGTCGCCGACCGCGTGGGCCTGGGACTTCGAGAACGACGGCACGGTCGACGCCACGACGCAGAACCCGTCGCACACCTACACCACGCCGGGCACCTACACGGTGTCGATGACGGCGACCAACGAGGCGGGCTCGGCGACCGAGACGAAGACCGGCTTCGTCACCGTGCTGACGCCGGTCGTCGCCGGCTTCACGGCTTCGGTCACCAGTGGCGCCGCACCGCTGTCGGTGACGTTCACCAACACCTCGACCGGCGCCACCTCGTTCTCGTGGGACTTCGAGAGCGACGGCACCCCGGACTCGACCGCCACCAACCCGACGCACGTGTTCACCACCGGTGGTGCGACGACGGTGACGCTCACCGCGACCGGACCGGGCGGCACCGACACCGAAACGCTGGTGATCACGCCGGCGAGCTCCGCGTCGTTCACGATGACCGTCAGCGGCAACCCGATCACCTCGGCCTACGAGGCGACGACGATCACCTTCACCAGCACGTCGGGCGGCTCGCCGACGACGTTCTCGTGGGACTTCGACTTCGCCGCCAACCCGGGCGTGCTGACCGCCAGCGGCTCCAGCACGAGCCGCACGTTCGCGAACACGACCTCGTCGACGCGCACGTTCACGGTGCGCCTCGTGGTCAACGGGCCCGGCGGCCCGGCGGCGACGCAGCGCACGCTGACGATCGTCTCCGACACGGAGTCGGTGACGCTCACCGCGACCAGGGACAACACGATCTACCAGGAGCTGACCGGCAACAGCAACGGCGGTGGCACGCGCATGGTCGTCGGCCGCACGGCGGGCACGTCCAGTGGTTCGACGGCCAGCCTGTCGCGCCGCGGCCTCGTGCAGTTCAACGTGTCGTCGATCCCGGCCAACTCGACGATCTCGACGGCGACGATGTCGCTGACCGCCGACACGCCGGCACTCACCGGACCGCAGACGATCACCATCCACCGGCTGACCAGCGCCTGGACCGAAGGCAACGCCAACGCCAGCGGCACGACCGCGCTGGCCGCCGCCGGCGTCGGGGCGACCACGTCGGGTGGCGGCGCGACCTGGAACAACCGCAGCTTCTCGACCGCGTGGTCGACGGCCGGCGGCGACTTCGCCGCGTCCTCCGGCTCGTTCAGCGTGGACGACGTCGGCACCTACAACTCGACCTCGCTCGTGTCCGACGTGCAGGCCTGGGTGAACGGCACGACCAACAACGGCTGGCTGCTGCGTGGCACCGAAGCGTCGGCGTTCACGGTGAAGCGTTTCCGGACGCGCGAGGCCGGCACCGGCGCACCGACGCTGAACGTCGTCTACACGCGCCCGCTGCCGTGAGCGATCGCGACGATTTCCGAATCCTCGGCCGCCGTGCCCGCAGCGGCGGCCCACTCCGAACCACCGCCATGCGAACCCTGCTGCTGCTGCCGTTCCTCGCCGCCTGCTCCGTCTACCCGGCCTACGTCGCCAAGAAGGTCGTCGAACTCGAGATCCCGGCCGCGGCGCTGCAGAGCCTCTCCTGCGAGTCGCACAACGGCGCCATCGTCGTCACCGGCGCCGCGACCGAGACGATCAAGCTGCGCTGCGAGATGAGCGTGCGCGGCGTCACCCAGGAGGAGGCCGACGGCAACCTGGCGCTGCTCGACCTCGGCCGCGAGGCGACCGACACCCAGCTGAAGCTGTTCGGCCGCTACCCGCGGGCCGAGCTGCAGAACCGTTCGCCGGGCTTCGCCTTCACGATGACCGCGCCGGCGAAACTCGCGCTGCAGCTGACGACGCACAACGGCGACGTGACCACGAACGGCGTCGCCGGCCCGGTGGCGGTCACCACGCACAACGGCCGCATCGACGGCCAGGTCGACGGTGCCCAGCTCACCGCGACGACGCACAACGGCGACATCGCGCTGCAGGTCGGCGGCAGCGGCAACTTCGAGGGCGCGATCGAGACGCACAACGGCGACGTGCAGCTGGTGTTCGCCGGCGCGCGCAACGCCGCGATCGAGGCCAGCACGCACAACGGCCGCCTGACGGCCACCGGTGCCGCCGCCGTCGTCGAAGCGCGCCGCAGCTCCCTGCGCGCGAACGTCGGCACCGGCGGCGGCAAGCTCGTGGTGACGACGCACAACGGCGACGTGACGGTGCGCTGAAGCGGGCGGCGCCGGCGCGCCGTCAGCGGCCCGCCTTCGCGCCGTCGCGATGTTCGCGCAGGGCCTCGAGATCGGCTTCGGGCGGCGTCAGCTGCCCCTTCGCCGGCGCCGACTTCTCCGCCGCCGCGAACGTCTCGCGGCAACGCAGCAGCGCCGCTTCGGCTTCGTCGAGGCGACCGAGCGCCATCAGCACACGACCGAGACCGAGATCGCAGCGGTAGACGTTCGCCGGTTGCGCCGGCGTCGCCGCTGCCGCCAGCCGTCGGCACTCCTCGAACATCGGCAGTGCCTCGGCGTGCCGCCCCGCCATGCGGCGCACGTCGGCGGCCAGCGCCATCAGCATCAGGGTGCCGTCGGCGGTCGGTCCGGCGCTGGCGCGGCGCAGCTCGAGCGCCTTGTCGCCGTGCTCGATCGCCGCCGGGAAGTCGCCGGCGAGGCGTTCGGTCGACGCCAGGTTGCCGAGGATCGCCGCGTAGGCCGGGTGCGTCTCGCCCTCGCGCTTGCCGAGCCGCTCGAGCGCCTCGCGGTAGGCGGCGATCGCGTTGGTCAGGTCGCCGCACATCATGCGCACGCCGGCAAGGTTGTTGAGCGTGCCGATCGTGTCCTGGTGGTCGTCGCCGAGCAGCCGCCGCCGCGCCGCCAGCAGACGCTCGAGCGTCGGCAGCAGTTCCTTGCGGCCGCCGCGCGAGTGCTGCACGAGCAGCAGGTTGTTCAGCAACGACAACGACTCGGGATGGTCCTCGCCCTTGGTCGCGACCAGGCGTTCGAGCGCACTGCGATAGAGCGCCTCGGCGGCCTCGAGCTCGCCCGACTCGTGCAGCACGCCGGCGAGCAGGTTGGCGGCCAACAGCGTCGGCCGGTCGGTCGGCGCGCGCTCGTGCTGCAGGCGGGCGACCAGCGGCTCCAGCACGGCGCGGGCCCCGGCGCGGTCGCCGCGCGCGCGCAGCAGGTCGGCGCGGCGCACCGCCACCGCCGTGGCGAGCTCGTCGTCGGCGAGATTCGTCGCCAGCGTCGCCGCTTCCTGCAGCGCCTGGTCCGCTTCGTCGAGGTCGCCGTGCTTGATCGCCGCGAACGCCAACGACACCAGCGCCTCGCCGAGATCGCGTTCGCCGCCGGCGACCGTGCGCCACGTCGCCACCGCAGCGCGCAGGTGCTGCAGCGCCTCCGGGCTGAGGCCGAGACCGAAGAACGCCTGGCCGATGGTCTGGCCGAGGGCCGCGCGCAGCTCCGGCTGCTGCTGGAAGCGCGCATCGACGTCGCGCGCGCCGCGCACCAGGGCGTCGGCCATCTTCACCTCGCGCCCGCCCTTCGCCGGATCCGGTGCCGAGAACACGTCGAGCAGGAACTCCGACGCCGCGGCGGCGCGCGCGGCCGAGCGCTCCGCGGCGGTGCGGCCCGCGCGTTCGGCCGCCTCGGCCTGCTGCGTGCGCAGCAGCGCCGACGTCACCGTCACCAGCGCCGCGATCGTCACGACCACGATCGAGCTCGCTGCGGCGACGGCGAGACGATGGCGACGGACGAACTTGCGCGCGCGGTAGAGGGCACCCGGCGGCGCGGCCACCACCGGTTCGTCGTCGAGCAGGCGCTGCACGTCGGCGGCGAACTCGGCGACGCTGGCGTAGCGCGCGGCCGGCTCCTTGCGCAGCGCCTTGCCGACGATCCAGTCGAGCTCCTTCGGCAGACGGCCGCGCTGCGACGACGGCGGCGGCGGCTCGCGTTCGACGATCGTGCGGATCGCGGCGGTCAGCGGCAGGCCGTCGAGTTCGAACGGACGGCGACCGCACAGCAGTTCGTAGAGCACGGCGCCGAGGCCGTAGACGTCGGTGCGCACGTCGACGTCGCGGCCTTCGACCTGCTCCGGACTCATGTACGCGAGCGTGCCGAGCAGCATGCCGGCGTCGGTGCGTGCCTCGGCGCGGCTCTGCAGCACCCGCGCGATGCCGAAGTCGATGACCTTCGTGTTGCCGTCGGGCAGCAGCAGGATGTTCGCCGGCTTCAGGTCGCGGTGGATGACGCCGCGCTGGTGCGCGTGCTGCACGGCCTCGGCAATGGCGAGGAACGTGCGCAACGTGGCGGGCAACGGTCGTTCGCCGCCGGCCTCGTGCGCCGCCAGCGGCACGGCGCCGGCGAGCAGTTCCATCGCGAACCAGCAGGTGCCGTCGAGTTCGACGCCGGCCTCGAACACCTGCGCGATGCCGGGATGCTGCAGCCGCGCCAGGGCTTCGATCTCGGCCTCGAAGCGGCGGCGCAGGCGCGCGCCGTCGAGCGGCGAGCGCATGACCTTGACTGCGACCTCGCGCTGCGGACGGTCCTGGCGGGCGCGGTGCACGACGCCCATGCCGCCCTGCCCGAGCACTTCGCCGAGCACGAACGGACCGAGCCTGGCCCCTGGCTGCAGCAACGGCCCGGGCAGCACCCCGAGCGTGGTGCCACTCGGCGGCACGAGGAACGTCGACGAGCCTTCGTGCGCGAGCAGGCGCTCGACCGCGCCACGCAGCGCGTCGTCGCCGGCCGCCTCGCGCGCGAGCCACGCCGCGCGTTCCGGCGGCGGCACGTCGAGCGCGCGCTCGAACAGCGCGCGCACCTGCGCCCACGGCGCGCTCATCGGTCGGCCAGCTCCGCCCGCAGGAACGCGCTGGCGAGGCGCCACGCGCGTTCGACTCCGGACAACGACGTGCCGAGCACGGCGGCGATCTCCTGCATCTGCAGGCCGGCGAAGAAGCGCAGCTCGACGATCTGCGCCAGTTCGGGATCGACGGCGGCGAGCCGCTGCATCGCCTCGTCGACGACCAGCAGGTCGACCGCGCGCTGGTCGTAGACGTCGGCGACGTCGTCGAGTTCGACGCGCACCCGATCGCCGCCGCGCTTGTGCGTGGCCCGCGCGCGCAGGTGGTCGACCAGCACCGAACGCATCGCCCGCGCCGCCGCCCGCAGGAAGTGCGCGCGGTCCGCGAACGGCCGTTCGCGATCGGCCAGCCGCAGCCACGCCTCGTGCACCAGCGCCGTCGGCTGCAGCGTGCTGTTGGCGCGCTGGCCGACCTGCTGCGCCCGCGCCCGCAGATCGCCGTAGAGCAGCTCGAACAGGCGCGACGCCGCGCTGGTGTCGCCGGCGGCGCTCTGCTGCAGCAGTTCGGGCAGGGGATCGGGTTCCACGGACATGTCGCGGCAGAAGGCTATCTCCTGGAGCAGGGCCATTCGCCTGCGGCCGCCGCCGGCCCGGGCCGTAGCGGCCCTGCGACCGGCGCGTCCCGCTTCGAGCCAGCGCGCGCCGACGACCTTCGTCGTCCCCCCAGCGCACCGACCGGCCCGGCTCGCTATGGTGTTCGCCCCCGATGATCACCCTGACTGGCATCAACAAGCGGCACGGCAACCAGATCCTGTTCGTCGATGCGTCGCTGCAGCTCAATCCCGGCGAGAAGGTCGGCCTGACCGGACCGAACGGCGCCGGCAAGTCGACCGTGTTCCGCTTGATCGTCGGCGAGGAGACGCCCGACGACGGCGAGGTCGCGCTGCCGCGCCGGCTGTCGCTCGGCTACTTCCGCCAGGACATGGGCGAGATGAAGGGCCGCTCGGTCATCGACGAGGCGATCGTCGGCTGCGGCAAGGTCGGCGAACTGCACCACGAGCTGGAGCAGCTGCAGCGCGACATGGCCGATCCGGACAAGGCCGACGACATGGACCGCATCCTCGAGCGCTACGGCGAGGTGCAGGCGCAGTACCAGGACCTCGGTGGCTACGAGCTCGAGGCGAAGGCGAAGGAGGTCATGCACGGCCTCGGCTTCAACGACGCGCAGATCGAAGGCGACGTCGGTGCGCTCTCCGGCGGTTGGAAGATGCGCGTCGGCATGGCCAAGGTGCTGCTCGGCAACAACGACGTGCTGCTGCTCGACGAGCCGACCAACCACCTCGACATCGAGTCGATCCTCTGGCTCGAGCAGTTCCTGCAGCAGACGAAGGCCGCGGTGCTGATGACGTGCCACGACCGCGACTTCATGAACCGCATCGTCGATCGCATCATCGACGTCGACAACGGCCAGTTCGTCTCCTACACGGGCGACTACGACTACATGGAGCGCGAGCAGAAGGTGCGCGCGCTGCAGCTCGAGGCGCAGTTCGAGCGCCAGCAGGCGATGATCGCCAAGATGCAGCGGTTCATCGACCGCTTCGGCACGCACGTCGCCAAGGCCGCGCAGGCGCAGAGCAAGGCGAAGAAGATCGAGAAGATCGAGAAGATCGAACTGCCGAAGAAGCGCGAGGTGGTGCCGTTCGCGTGCAAGACGCCGCCGCGCTCGGGCGACGACATCGTCAAGATCCAGGGCCTGAAGAAGGCCTACGGCACGCGCGCGATCTACAAGTCGCTCGACTTCGAGATCAAGCGCGGCGAGCGCTGGTGCGTCATGGGTCAGAACGGCTCCGGCAAGACGACGCTGCTGAAGATGATCGCCGGCCACCTGCAGCCCGACGGCGGCATGCTGAAGCTCGGCAGCGTCAAGATGGGCTACTTCGCGCAGCAGGCGCTCGACCTGCTCGATCCGGACCTGACCGTCTACCAGCAGGTCGACCAGAAGTTCCACCTCGAGTCGATCGGCGCCAAGCGCAACCTGCTCGGCGCGTTCCAGTTCTCCGGCGACGAACAGGACAAGCTGATCAAGTTCCTCAGCGGTGGCGAGAAGTCGCGCCTCGTGCTGGCCTTGATGCTGTTCGACCCGCCGAACTTCCTCGTGCTCGACGAGCCGACGAACCACCTCGACATCCTGACCAAGGAGATGCTCGTGCAGACGCTGAGCAACTTCGACGGCACGATGCTGTTCGTCTCCCACGACCGCGGCTTCCTGCGCGGCCTCGCCAATCGTGTGCTCGACGTCAGCGAGTGCGCGGCCGGCGGCCCGGCGAAGGCGTATCCGGGCAGCTACGTGGAGTGGGTCGCGAAGACCGGCATGGAAGCGCCGGGCGTGCACGCCTGAGCCGGAACGGTGCCTGGAGGACCGACGACCTGCTTCGCGGCGCTGGGAAGCCAGCGCTCATGGCGCCCGCAACCGGTAGAACGCCTGCATGTCGTGGTGGCTGCTCGCGCTGACGGTGCTCTGGCTGGTGGTGGCCGTGCACGACTTCCTCGCCGTGCGCAAGCTGCCGTCGCTGCCGCCGCTGCCGCCCGAAAAGCTGCCGCCGGCCGCGCCGACCGCGGACGTCACCGTGGTGATGGCGGTGCGCGACGACGTACACCACGTCGAGGAGTCGGTGCGCCGCCTGCTGGCGCAGCAGCACGTGCAGCTCCGCCTCGTCGTCGTCGACGACCGCAGCCAGGACGGCACCGGTGATGTGCTCGCCCGCCTCGCCACCGCCGAGCCGCGCCTGTCGATCGTCACCGTGCGCGAACTGCCACCCGAATGGCTCGGCAAGAGCCATGCGCTACACCTCGGCGCCGCGACCGTGCGCACACGCTGGTTGCTGTTCACCGACGGCGACGCGCAGCTGACGCCGGACGCGCTGGCGCGCGCGATCGCCGCCGCCGAGGCCGCGAACGCGCAGCACGTGTCGCTGCTGCCGACGCACCGCCGCACGTCGTTGCTCGGCCGCGCCGGCCTGCTCGCGTTCCAGCTGACCGTGCAGCGCCGCGTCGCCGCGATCAACGCCGCGAAGCAGCGCACGTTCGTCGGCACCGGCGCGTTCAACCTCGTGCGCAGCGACGCCTACCACCAGATCGGCGGCCATCTGCCGCTGCGTCTCGAAGTGGTCGACGACGTCTGGCTCGGCTACCTGCTCTTCCGCGCCGGCTTCCGCACCCGCGTCTGGTTCGCCGGCGACGACTTCGCGATCGACTGGGGCGGCACGCCGCGCGAACTGGTGCGCGTCGTCGAGAAGAACATGTTCGCGGTGCTGCGCTACCGCACCTGGCTCGCGCTGCTGGCGAGCTTCGGCGGCCTCGGCCTGCTGGCGGCAACGTTCGCGGCCCCGCTCTACGGCGGCGGCCTCGGCTGGCTCGTAGTCGCCAGCTACCTCGCGACCGGGCTCGGCGGCGTGGCGCTCGCACACAAGCTGCGCTGGGACGCACTCGCGGGCCTGCTGGTGCCGTTCGCGCGTGTGCTGCTGCCGGTGGCGATGCTGAACTCGACGTGGGTCACGCTGCGGCAAGGCGGCGTGCGTTGGCGCGGCACGTTCTATCCGCTGGCACAGTTGCGGGCCGGCCAGGTGCGCTGAGCGAGGAGGAACGACCTCCCGCGCACCGGACGCGTCAGCGCTGCACCCACCACCAACCGTCGACGAGTTCTTCGCGCAGCTCCCCTGCGGTCGGTGCCGTCGCGCGACGGCTCGTGGCAGCGGCGCTCGGCAACCACTCGAGCCGCTGCTCGTGCGACGAGCCGGGCTCGCCGAAGCGACGGAACACGACGTGCACGGCGCCACTGGCATCGTCCGGCGCGGTGACGGCCAGCGCACCGAGCAGACGCAGCAGCTCCTGCTCACGCGGCGCCCGCTCCGCCTGGCGAACGTTCGCCTGCAGCTCGCGCAGTTCGGTCAGCAGGACCGCCTTCTCGACGACCAGCGTGCGCGCGCGCGCGACGTCGAGTGGTTCGCCTTCGGGCTTGGCGCCGGCCATGAACAGCAGCAGCCAGACCGGCAGGCCGCCGACGACCGCGGAGCCGAGCATCAGCAGCAGCGCGGTGCCGACCCACGAACGGGGTTTCTCGGCGGCAGGTGGAGTCGTGCTCATGCGCGTTCGCGGTCGGTGGGACGAAGCGGCAACTCGACAGCGGTCGCCGGAGTTTCACCGGGAGCGGGCCTACGCCGAACGGACCACACGCCGGCGCGGCCCAGCATCGCTCAGACGAGGCCGAAGCCGAGGCGCTTCAGCTCCTCGACCAACGCACTGCGCGCGGCGACGTAGTCGCTGCTGCCGCCCCACATCGCCGCCATGCGTTCGGCCCAGCCCTTCGTTTCGCTGACCGGCCGACCCTGGTAACCGCCGCGTTCGGCGTTGGTGCGCACCGCCCACGCGCGCATGCCGGCGTCGGCGCCGTCGAGCACCGCGTCGGTGCGCGTCGCGTCGTAGCGATCGAAGTGCAGCACGCCCGGCAACGGCATGCGGCCGCGCGGCACCGGGTCGTCGGCGGGATGGCCGACGGTCATGCCGAACACCACGTAGACGTGCGGCGGCAGGCCGAGCAGCGCGCCGAGCTGCACCGGATGGTTGCGCGCCGCACCGATCATGCAGGCGCCGAGCCCTTCGGCTTCGGCGGCGAGCTGCAGGTTCTGGCCGAGCAGCGCCGCGTCGACGGTCGCCTGCAGGAACAGTTCGAAGCTCTGCGCCTGGATGCTGGTGCCGTGCCGCCCGCACGCCGCGGCGATCTTGTGCAGGTCGGCGCACACCGCGAAGAACACCGGCGCCTGCACGATGTGCTGCTGGCCGGCGCACAGCCGCGCGCACTGGTCCTTCACCTCGGCATCGCGCACGCAGACGACGCTGTAGGCCTGGATGAAGCTCGAGGTCGACGCATACCGCGCCGCGTCGACGAGCCGTTCGATCTGCGACTGCGGCAGCGGCTCGGGCCGATACGCGCGATGGCTGCGATGGCGGAACATCTGCGCCACCGTGCTCCACGGCTCGCCGTGCAGCGCGCACACCGCCGCGCGATGGTCCTCGGGATGGTCGAGATCCGCGTGCACCCACGGATTGGCCGACGCGACGACGCGCACGCGCGCCGGGTCCTTGCGCACGAGGTCGCGCAGCACGCTGCCGCTCGCCTCGATCTCGGCGAACGCTTCGACTGCGAACGCCGCCGGATGCCCCGGTCGCCCGCGGAACAGCGGCAGCGCGATCGCGCAGTCCGGCTGCGCCAGCGTCGCCAGCAGCGCCAGCACCGTCTCCGCTTCGACCAGCGCATGGTCGACGGGGAACACCACCACCGCCGCGGTGTCGTCGGGCAGCTGCCCACCGGCCGCGCGCAGGCTGTCGGCCATCTCGCCGCCCGGCGGCACGACGATCGTCTTCGCCGCCAGCTGTGCCGGCAGCGCTGCAGCGCCCTCGCGGCGCACCACGAGCACGTCGTCGATGCCGGCCGCGTGGCAGGTCGCGACCACGCGTTCGATCGCAGTGGTGCCACCCAGCTCGAGCAGCGCCTTGTCGGCGCCCATGCGCTGGCCGCGCCCCGCCGCCGGCACGATCGCGACGGTCCGCATCAGCTGCCGCGGATCTCGCTCAGGGTCAGCAGGCAGTCGACCGTGTACTTCTTGCGGAACGCGTCGGCGTCCGGGTCCTCACGATCGGCGATCGCCATCACCACCACCGGCACCGCACCGACCTCGACCACCGCGTCGATCGCCTTCTGCGCCGAACCGCCGGTCGTCACCGTGTCCTCGAGGATCGCCACCTTCTCGCCCTTGTCGAGGTCGCCCTCGATCTTGCTGCCGGTGCCGTGGCCCTTCGCTTCCTTGCGCACCAGGAACGCTTTCAGGTTCTGGCCGGTCTCGAAGCTCAGCGCCGCGACCGCGCTCGCCAGCGGATCGGCGCCGATCGTCAGGCCGCCGACCGCGGTGATCTCCGGGTGCTTCTTCAGCTTCTCCAGCAACAGCTTGGCGATCAGCCACAGCCCTTCCGGGTGCAGGCTGACCTTCTTGCCGTTGATGTAGAACGTCGAGCGCTTGCCCGACGCGAGCACGATGTCGATGCCGTCCTTGTAGGCGCGTTCACGGACGAGCTGGAGCAGGCGGGCCTTCGCCTTCTTGGGATCGAACGGTGTGGTCACGGCGTTCGGGATACCGCTCGCGCGCGCGGCTTTCCAGCGCAGTCAGAGGTCCATTCTCCGGCGGCTCCGCTGCCGAACGACTTCGCGCACCTGTAGATTCCGGCCATGGAGACAGCGCACCACCTGCGACGATTCTCAGCTTTGTCATGGGCTTTGTTGGCAGGGGCATCGTGCAGCCCGGACGCGGCCCCTTCGGCTTCCGGCGAGAAGGCTGCTTCCGAACCTTCGATCCACGACTACATGCAGAAGGGCATGCCGGCCCCGGATCGCCCTTGGGCGGCTTCCGACTATGAGGCTGCCGTGAAGGTGCTGTCGGCGCTCTCGCCCGACCAGCTGCCGCAGACTCGCAGCAAGGTCACAGGGTCATACGTCGCTCGACTCACGGCACAGGAGAATCTCGAGATCCTCGAGAACACGAGCCTTCCCGTTGCCGCAAGGATGACGCAGGCCGTCACGGTGATGCAGGCAGGCGGCCAAATCGCCAAGCTCTACGTGGCAGCAACCATGCGCGACCCTCGGCACCAGGCCGACATGCTTCGCACGTGCGGGTTCAACCTGCGCACGGCAGCCACAGCTGTGCCTTTGGTCGAGCAGTTCTTCGCGACCCTGGACAAGGCGGATCCGAGCTACCCGAATCGACTCAAAGGCCTGTCTCAGATGAAGGGCGGCTTGTCACAGATGCTCCAGGGCACGCTCACAGCCCTTGCAGAACAGGATGATCGTGACATCGGCACAGCTCGGGTGGAGTTGGCCGAGTCGCTCGCACGCGCATTCCCCACGCTCGCAACGATGGTACCACCGCTGAGCAAGGACGAGTTCGTGTCGAAGATCCAGCGAATGGCGGACAAGGAGTCGAATGGGGAAGTGAAGGCCGCGCTCGTGCGGACTCTTGGCAACCGCTGAGCTTGCGGCAGTCGATCGGTGTGGCGTTCTGCTGACCCGGTTTGGTGGAACCGAGCTGGACAACCGCGGCTCGATCGGACATCGCCAACTGCCCGGGAGGCCGCAGGCTCGAGGCTCTTGGTAAGGCCACCCGCCGCGAACGGCCACTTCCCGCCATCGGCGCGCGCGCTACCGTGCCGACGATGCCCCGCTTCCAGAACCGCCACTGACCCCGTCGCCGGTGCTCCGTGAGCGCACCGCGATCCACCGCCCGCACGGACCGGCGCTCGTGAGCGACGGCCCGCACGGGCCAGCCACACGAGCTCTCGCATGACCTTCGACTTCCGCGCTGCCGCCGAGGCAGTCGCCGCCGTCGCGCGCGAACACGCCATCGCCGTCGACAGCAGCGCGTCCTTTCCCACCGCCACCGTCGACGCCGCGCGCAAGGCGGGACTGTTCGGCCTGATCAGCGGCACCGACGTCGGCGGGCACGGCCTGCCGCTGCGCGCCTCCACGCACGTCATCGAACGCATCGCGCGCGAGTGCGGCAGCTCGGCGATGGTGCTGACGATGCACTACTGCGGCACCGCGGTGATCGAGGTGCACGGCGAACGCTCGGTGCGCCAGGACATCGCGCAGGGCCGCCACCTGTCGACGCTCGCGTTCAGCGAAGCGGGTTCGCGTTCGCACTTCTGGGCGCCGACCAGCACCGCGCGCGCCGACGGCAAGCACGCCGTACTCGACGCGAAGAAGAGCTGGATCACGTCGGCGCAGCAGGCGACGGCGTACGTGTGGTCGAGCAAGCCGTGCACCGGCAGCGAAGCCAGCACGCTGTGGCTGGTGCCGGCGAAGGCACAGGGTCTCGCGGTCGCCGGCGCGTTCGACGGCATGGGCCTGCGCGGCAACGACTCGGCGCCGGTCACCGCCAGCTCCGTGCGCGTGCCGCTGACCAGCCGCCTCGGAGACGACGGGGCGGGCTTCGGCATCATGATGGGCACCGTGCTGCCGACGTTCGCGATGCTGATCGCGTCCGGTTCGCTCGGCCTCGCCGAGGCGATGGTGCAGAAGACCGCGGCGCACGCCGGCGGCACCAAGTACGCGCACCTGCCGACGCAGAACGCGCTCGCCGACCTGCCGACGATCCGCGCCTACATCGCACGCATGCGCATCCAGGTCGACATGGCGAAGGCGCTGTGGCAGGAGACGCTGACGGCGCTGGAGAACGGCGCCGCCGACGCCGGCCTGCGCGTGCTCGAGACCAAGGCCGCGGCGGCCGAGACCGCGAGCAGCGTCGGCGACATCGCCATGCGCGTCTGCGGCGGCATGGCGTTCCGCAAGGAGGTCGGCGTCGAACGCATGTTCCGCGACACGCGCGCGGCCATGGTCATGGCGCCGACCAGCGACCAGTTGTTCGACTTCGTCGGCAAGGCCGTGTGCGGCCTGCCGCTGTTCGGCTGAAGTGGCATGCCGACGAGTGGCAATGCGATGAACGACACCCTGATCCTCGGCGCCGTCGCCTACGACCCCAAGGTCGTCACCATCTGGGACGGCTTCCTGCAGTGGTTCCGCGCCCACGGGCTGCCGTTCGACTACGTGCTGTTCCACAACTACGAACGCCAGGTCGAGCAGCACTTCGCCGGCGCCATCCACGTCGCGTGGAACTCGCCGCTGGCGTGGCTGCAGGCCGAACGGTTGGCGCGCGCGAAGCAGCGGCAGGCGCGCGCGATCGCGATGCGCGACACCGACCAGGACCTGACGTCGGTCGTCGTCGTGCGCGCGGACGGGCCGGTGCGCAGCGTCGCCGACCTGCGCGGCAAGCGCGTCGGCGTCGGCGCCGCCGACTCGCCGCAGGCGACGATGATCCCGCTCGAGCATCTGGCGGCGCTGGGCCTGCAGGCCGAGAAGGACTTCGCCGTGCGGAGGTTCGACGTGCTGGTCGGCAAGCACGGCGATCACGTCGGTGGCGAACGCGACGCCGCCAAGGCGCTGCTGGCCGGCGAGGTCGACGCCGCGTGCATGATCGACGGCAACAGCCTGCTGTTCGCGCAGGAGGGCACGTTGCCGCGCGGCAGCGTGCGCGTGCTGACGCAGACGAAGCCGTACGACCACTGCAACTTCACCGTGCTCGACGGCGCGCCGGCACCGCTGGTGCAGCGCTTCACCGAACTGCTGATGGGCATGCGCTACGACGATCCGGCGGTGCGCCCGCTGCTCGACCTCGAAGGCCTGAAGGCGTGGCGGCCGGGGCGCACCAGCGGCTACGCGCTGCTCGAGCAGGCGTGCGATCGCTTCGGCTGGCTGCAGCCGTTCCTGCGGCAGATGGGCGCGTGAGGTCGTCGTGAGCGACACGGCGACGAAGGTGCTCGAACTCGGCGCACTCGGCCTCGACGAAGGCGCGTCGGTGTTGCTGAGTCTGACGCTCGCGGGGCTCGGCGCCGGCGAACGGCTGGCGGTGCGCGGCAGCGCGCCCGAACTCGCGGTGCACCTGCGCGCGTGGGCCCGCGCCGAAGGCCACGACTTCGTGCTGACGGCGAACGCGCAGGACGCGAGCGCGGCGGTCGCCGTGCTGACGCGCGGCATGGCGAGCGCGGCGCGCTGGGCCGGTGCCGAACGCGCGGGCCGGGCCGCGGCCGACGGCACCGTCGCCTCGCCGCCGCAGCACTGGGGCCTGGCCGCGCGCGGTGCGGCGGTCGAAGCGGGCGGCCCTGTGTTCCACTTCGCGCTGCACGAGCGCGACGTCGTCTGGTGCGACGACGCCGGGGCGATGTATCGCGCCGCGGCGGCCGCGCAGTGGGATCCGGCGACCGCGATCCCGTGGCAGGCCGAACGCACGCACCCGCCGTTCGTCGAGGACGCGCTGGTGCAAGTGCTGACCTACCTGATCGAGAACGAGACCGCGGCGCTGCTGGTGCCGGCGAAGTTCTGTGCGCAGGTGCACCCCCACTTCCGCGAGGTGATGCAGCTGCTGGCGATCCAGACCGCCGACGAAGCGCGCCACATCGAGGTGTTCACGCGGCGCGCGCTGCTGGCGCGCGATCAGCTCGGCCTGTCGACCGGCGGCGGCCAGGCGTCGCTGCAGACGCTGCTCGACGAGCCCGACTTCGCGCTGGCGAGCTTCCTGCTCAGTGTGCTCGGCGAAGGTTCGTTCGTGCACCTGCTCGGCTTCCTGCACGTGCACGCACCCGATCGCTGCACGGCGGAGATCATGCGGCTCGCGGCGCAGGACGAAGCGCGGCACGTGCAGTTCGGCATGGCCCATCTGCGTCGCCAGGCGCAGCACGATCCGACGCTGCTGGCGCGACTGCGGCTCGCGATCGAGCGCCGCCACGACGCGCTGCGCCACACCGCGGGCCTCAACGCCGAAGTGTTCGACGCGCTGGTCGTGCTCGCCGCCGGCGAACTGTCGCCGCCGGGCATTGCGCGCGGCGCCAAGGCGGTCGCCGAGCTGCAGGCGCAGATGGACGCCGGTCGCCGTACCCGCCTGCGCCAGCTCGGCTTCGAGGCCGTCGACGCGGCGTCGCTGAGCGCCCTGCACACGCGCAACTTCATGTGAGGCGGCGCCGAGATCGTCGGTGGCAAGGCGCGTTCTCGCGGCGAGGCCGCGGGCCCGGACGACCGACGGTCGCACGCTGCTGGCCCGTTCGTTACGCTGCCCGCTTGCTCGGAACACTCTCCCGAGCCCGCCACCCGTGACCCAACCCGCTCGCGAGTCTTCGTCTCCCGCAGCCGCGCCTGTGCCGGGCCCGCGCCCGCTGGCCGAACCGCTGGTGGTCGCGCGCGACTTCGCCGCCGCCGAGCCGTTGGTGCGTTCGGGCATCGACAGCCAGCGCCTGTGCGTGCTGCAGGGCCAGGACGAAGCGCTCGCGCGCGCCGCCGCCGAACGGGGCCGCGCCGCCGGCGACGGACCGACGCCGCCGCGCCCGCACGTGGCGCCGTGGCGCACGCTGGTCGTGATCCCGACCTACAACGAGAAGGACAACCTCGAGCCGATCGTCACCGCCATCTGGCGCTACCTCGACACCGACATCCTCGTCGTCGACGACGGCTCGCCGGACGGCACCGGCCAGATCGCCGACCGCCTCGCCGCCGCCGACCGCCGCCTGCACGTGCTGCACCGCACCGGCAAGCAGGGCCTCGGCACCGCCTACATCGCCGGCTTCCGCTTCGCGATCGAACGCGGCTACCAGCGCGTCTGCGAGATGGACGCCGACTTCAGCCACGCGCCGTGGGACCTGCCGCGCTTGGTGTTCGCGTCGATCGACGCGCCGCTGGTCATCGGCAGCCGCTACGTCCAGGGCGGCTGCACCGTCGGCTGGGAGCTGAAGCGCCGCTTGCTGTCGCGCGGCGCCAACCTCTACACGCGCACCGTGCTCGGCAGCGGCATCAAGGACAACACCGCCGGCTTCCGCTGCTTCCATGTCGCGGCGCTTGCGAAGCTCGACCTGTCGGCCGTGCATGCGCAGGGCTACGCGTTCCAGATCGAGATGGCGTTCCGCATGGTGCGCGCCGGCTTCAAGGTGCGCGAGATCCCGATCCACTTCGTCGACCGCCGCGTCGGCAAGTCGAAGATGGACGGCAAGATCGCCCGCGAGGCGCTGCTGCTGGTGCCGAAGCTGCGCTCGCGCGTGAAGAAGGAACGGCTCGCCGACTGACGGCGGCGCGGCGGCTGCCTCCCACGGGTTGGCGGGTCGAGCTGTCGCCGTAGGAGCTGGCGCGTCTGACCGCGCCGCGATCCCGTTGGCATGGCGTTCTCGAGCCACCCGGCGACGATTCTCTCGAGCAGCCGCGTCCGCTCGACGATCCTGGTCTGACCAGACAGACTAGAATTCATGAGCGCCGACCGCGTCCGCGAAGTGGGGGTCTTCGACGCCAAGACCCAACTCAGCCACCTGCTCGACCAGGTCGAACGTGGCGACAGCATCGTCATCACGCGCCACGGCCGGCCGGTCGCGCAGCTGGTCCCCTACATCGAGTTCGATCGGGCCCGCGTGCGCGCCGCAGTCCAGGCGCTGCTGGAGTTCGAGGGCGGCAGCCTGCCCGACGGCGCCAGCATCCGGCAACTGCGGGACGAGGGCCGGTCTTGAGCGGGATCGTGATCGACAGCTCGATCGCCCTCACGTGGTGCTTCCGCGACCAGCGCTGTGCCTACGGCGACCTGGTGCTCGGACTGTTGGTCGAGAACGTGGCCATCGTCCCAGCCCTGTGGTGGCTCGAGGTCGCCAATGTGACCGCCCTCGCCGAACGCAGGGGCGGCCTGAGTCAGGCGCAGCGCGTGCGGTTCTTCGAGCTGCTGGGCAACCTGCGCATCACGACCGACCCGGTGGAGGGTCCACGCACGCTCGGCGCGGTGGTCGACATCGCGCTGGCCCACCAACTCACCGTCTACGACGCGACGTTCCTCGAAGTGGCGCAACGCATGCGGGCCCCTCTCGCGACGCTCGAGGGGCCGCTGCGGCGCGCAGCGAACGCCGCCGGCGTGGCCCTGCTGCCGGGCGGTTGAGCCAGCGAGCCTGCTGCGTCGCCTTCTCGAAAGGGCGATGTGCCCGCGCCGCCCGCGCGATCAGACCTTGCTGGCTTCCATGCGATCGCGCTCGATGTCCGCGATCATCGACTCGGTGATGTCACCGGTCGGGTAGGTGCCGGCGAAGCAGGCGTTGCAGAACTGCAGGTCCTTGTTGCCGGCCGTGCGCACCGCGTCCTCCATCTGCTCGAGCGTCTGGTAGAGCACGTGGTCGGCGCCGAGTTCGCGCGCGATCTCGTCGTGGCTGCGGCCGCGCGCGATGAACTCGCGCTTCGTCGACATGTCGATGCCGTAGAGGCACGGGAACAGCAGCGGCGGCGAGTACGAAGCGAGGTACACCTTCGCCGCGCCCATCTGGCGCGCGATCTTCACCATCTGCCGGCTCGTGTTGCCGCGCACGATCGAGTCGTCGAGGATGACGACACGCTTGCCCTCGAACTCGGCGCGGATCGGGTTCAGCTTGGTGCGGATCGTCGCCTGCCGCGCCTTGTCGTTCGGCATGATGAACGTGCGGCCGACGTAGCGGTTCTTGACGAAGCCCTCGCGGCACGGCACGCCGATCACCTCGGCCATCGTCTGCCCCGCGGTGCGCGCGGACTCCGGCACCGGGATGACGACGTCGGCGACCAGCTTGGTCTCGAGGAACGCGCGACCGAGGCGACGGCCGAGTTCCATGCGCGCCTCGTAGACCGAGGTGCCGTCGAGGAACGTGTCCGGCCGCGCGAAGTAGACGTACTCGAAGATGCACGGGCGGTGCGGCTTGTTCGCCACCTGGCGGATGTGCGGCACGCGGTCCTTGCCGATCCACACCATCTCGCCGGCCTTCAGGTCGCGGACGATCTCGTAGCCGGCGACGTCGAGCACGACCGACTCGCTGGCCACCGCGTACCACGTTCCCTCCGGCGTGACCTTCTTGCCGAAGATGCACGGCTTGATGCCGTACGGGTCGCGGAACGCATACATGCCTTCGCTGGTGATGCCGGCGACGGAGTAGGCGCCCTTCACACGGTCGTAGACCTCCTTCACCGCGGTCTGCACGTCGTCGACGGTGACCGGGTCGGCGCGGCGGCGCATCAACGCGTCGGCGAACACGTAGAGCACGACCTCGAGGTCGCAGTTGCTGCCGAGGTGGATGTTGCGCTGCGCGAAGTAGGTGCGCCTCAGCTCGTGGAAGTTGGTGACGTTGCCGTTGTGCGCCATCGCCGTGCCGACCGGGTAGTCGAGCCAGAACGGCTGCACGTCGGTGTCCTCGCCGAGACCGACCGTGGGATAGCGGACGTGGGCGACGGCGAGATGGCCGCGCAGTCGCTGCAGGTGCTTCTCACCGAAGACCTCGCGCACGAGACCGAGGCCCTTCTTGGCTTGGAAGCGGTCCTTGAAGGTGACCGCGCCGGCGGCGTCCTGACCGCGGTGCTGGATGGCGAGCAGCCCGTTGAGGGCGTCCTGGATGGCGTCGGATTCGGGAGGGCCGAAGATGGAGATGAAGCCGCACATGAGGGGCGACGAGCTTACCATCCGCGCCGCGATGACGAACCTCTGCAACCTGGACGGCCAGATCGTGGCCGAACGCGACGCGCGCATCCCCGTGCTCGATCGCGGTTTCCTGTTCGGCGACTCGATCTACGAAGTGGTCAGGACCTACGGCCAGGAGCCGTTCGGCTGGGCGGAGCACTGGCAGCGGCTGTGCCTGTCGGCGGCGGCGATCCGCATGCGCCTGGACCTCGACGAGGCGACCGTCGCCCGCCGCATCGCCGCCACCCTGGCGGCGGCCGGCAGCGGCGACTTCTACGTGCGCCTCGTGGTCAGCCGCGGCACCGGCGACGCGCCGAACATCGACCTCGCCTACGCCAACAGCCCGCCGTGCTGGGTCGTCATGGTGCGGCCGCTGACGCCGATGTCGGGCAAGACCGCGCGGCTGGCGATCGTCGACCGCCTGCGCAACGACCGCCGCGCCCTCGACCCGGCGACGAAGAGCGGCAACTACCTGAACAACGTGCTCGGCCTGGCCGAGGCCAAGGACGCCGGCGCCACCGACTGCGTCATGACGAACGCGTTCGGCTTCGTCGGCGAGGCGTCGACGTCGAACCTGTTCGCGTTCGTCGACGGCGCCTGGGTCACGCCGCGGCTCGACGACGGCATCCTGGCCGGCATCACCCGCGCCCTGCTGCTGCAGTTCCTGCCGCAGGCCGGCGAACGCGTGCTCGAGCGCAACCTGACGCCGGGCGACCTGCGGCGCGCCGACGAGGTGTTCCTGTCGAGCACGCTGCGCGACATCGGGCCGGTGACCCACGTCGACGGCAAGCCGGTCGGCAACGGCGAGGCGGGCCCGCGCATGAAGCGATTGATGGGCGCGTTCCAGGAGTTCGTGCAGACGCGCCTGCGCACGCACGACGCGCCCCGCTGGCGGCAGTTGATCGGCGCTCGCTGAGCGATCGCTCGCGCCGGCCGCCCGCGGTCACTTCCAGCCGGCGCGCACGTCGGCCAAGGTCCGATCGAACGCGTCGACGCGGATCATTCCCTGGCGCGGATACTCGATGTCCAGCGTGACCCCGACCGTGCCGCATATCACGAGGCTGAAGCCGACCGTGTGCAGCCAACGCCGCCGTTTGCACACACCCATGCCATAGCCGGCGAACAGCGCTCCAGACAGCGCCAGCAGGAACAGCATCACGTAGACGATGCGCGGCGGGTGCCGCCGCGTGGCCAGTGTGCGAGCTGCGGCGACGTCGAACGCCTCGTTCAACGCCGGCAGCAGGAGGTTGGCCGCTGCGGGCATCGCCGGCGGTTGCACCGCTGCAATGGCTGCCTTCCACAGTTCGCCGCCGGCGCGTTCGGCCTTCGCGAACTCGCCCTCCGCGTCCGGGTCGGCGGCCCGCTGCGCATAGCCCTCCAGCCGGGCGTCGACATAGGCGCGCAAACCGGTGCGCAGTGTTTCGCGATGGGGCTCGGGCACGAGGTCGACCCGCAGCCACGCCGTGCCGACGGCATTGGCTTCCTCGAGGATCCAACCGCGGCGCTCCTCGAAGCGCCCCAGCGCCCCGGAGAACGTGAACGCCATCAGGAGGCCGAGCAGCGCGAACACCGCGCCCTCGATCGGGCCGGTGCCGCTCTTGGCCTCGCTGTCGACCGCGAAGGCGCGGGCGCCGAAACGACGCCCGACCTCGAGCAGGACCAGCATGCCGCCGAACAACGTGCCGGCGGCCAACCAACCGAGCATTGCCGAGTTCATGCGAAGGCGGAGGGTTGGAACGGTTGTCGTCGGCAGCGGGCGAGCCAGCTTCCAAGGAAACGACGCAGCGGGGCGGATTGCGCCAACTTCGTGGTTGATGGGTCCCGCGTTGCGGCGTCCCAGGAAGCCTCGAGCTGGGTCGCCCAGCGGGCGAGCCAGCTTCCAAGGAAACGACGCAGCGGGGCGGATTGCGCCAACTTCGTGGTTGATGGGTCCCGCGTTGCGGCGTCCCAAGAAGCCTCGAGCTGGGTCGCCCAGCGGGCGAGCCAGCTCGAATCAGCCGAGAACGTCGGCCAGGATGCCCTGGATGCGCTCGAGCGCCTGGCGGTACTTGGCCTTCGCCTGCTCGCTGCCCTTGACCGCGGCGACGATGCCCTCGAGGGTGCCGTCGAACGAGGCCGCGGCGGCCTTCGCCTTCGGCGGGCGGCCCGGGCCACGCTTCGGCGCGCCCGAGGCGGCAGCGGCCTTGGCCTTCGCCGCCTTGCCCTGGCCACGCGGCGCCTGCTTGACGATGCCGAGCAGCGCCTGCGCGCGGCCGAACATGATCGGGAAGATCTTCAGCTTCTTCTTGTCCGCGGCTTCCTTGATCTCCGCGTACGTCGCCGCCTTGTTGCTCTTCAGACTGTCGACGATGAAGTCCATCGCCGGATTGTTCTTCTTTGCAGCCATCGTCATTACCTGGGTCTTGGGGTCCATCGCGCGGCCATGCCACCGCTCAATGTGCGGCGGATTGTCTGTGGAACGCCGATTGGATCAAGACACGAGCTGCACAATCCTCACAGTCATTTGCCGGCAGTGACGGTCCACGACTCGCCCGGAGCGAGGATCAGTGAAGGTGTCGGGCGCAACTGCTGCTGGACGGCGTGCAGCTGACGCAGCGTCAGACGATCGAGCTGGGGCATCGACTGGCACTCGAACGCGTCGTCGATCACGACCAGCCGCGGCTTCGCGGCGAGGACGATCGCGGGCAGCTCCGGATTGCGCGGCGAAGCCACCATCACGTCGATGGCGACGCCGACGGCCGCGTCCTTGGCCCGCAGGGTCGGACCCGCCAGCAGCACGCGCGGTCCATTCGGCACGTCGATGCGATAACTGCAGCTCCACGGCACCTGCCCGTCCGCCTGCGGCTCACCGAGCGCGTGCACCTGCATGCCGGTGGCGGCTCCGTACGACTTGCCGAGCTCGGCCAACGGCATCTTGTCCATGCCGACGGTCGGCAGGTGGAAGGCGATGTGCGTGTAGACCGGCCGCGGCGGCTCGGCCGCGAACATGCCCAACAGCAGCTGGTCCTGGCGCCGCGTCATGTCGAGCGGCTGCGTCAGCACACAGAATTGGGCGCCGCCCCACAGCGCGTCCGGGATGTCGGCGCCGGCCGGGTCGACGACGAAGTTGCCTCTCGCCGAACGGAACAGCCAGCCGCCCGTGGGCAGCCGGAACAAGCGCACGGCCCCCGCCGGCACGTCGTCCTCGGCGTTCCTGGACACCGAGACCAGCCGCGCCCGCCACCACGACGGCAGGCCGCGCGCCGCGAAGCCGGCGACCTCGCGGTTCATGCGCCGGTGGATGCGCTGGTGGAACTCGAGCAGGTCGATGCGAGGCCATTGCGCACAGTGCCCGTCGATCTCCTCGAGCGCGGCCAGTCGCCGCGAACCACCACAGTCGGCGGGCGACGTCGACCCGTCGTAGATCGCCGGCGGGAACTGCAGCAGGCGGGCGGTCAGGTCGGCCCAGTATTCCTTCGGCTTCGCCGGCGGCTCGGCGCTGGCCGGCTTCGGCGGGAACTGCGGCACCGCGCCCTGCAGGGCCGCCGCGTCGGCGACCAGCATCATGCTGGCGTACAGGCCCGGATCGACGATCTGCGAGCAACCGAACGTCAGGCCGATGCGCGTCTGCGGCATGCTGTCGGTGCTCTCGTCGAAGTCGTTGACGACGATCTGCAGGTCGACCACGGAGCCGACCGCGGGCTTCCTGCCGACGGGCAGGATCTCCTTCCACGGAATGCGCGCTTCGTAGCTGGTGATGCCCTGCTCCTTGTCGTGCAGCACGACGGCGCGGCCGTCGTCGCCTTCGAGAACACGCGCCGTGCCGCGCAGACGGTCCCATTGCACCAACTGCCGCGCGGCCTGGTCGGCGAGCCAGAAATCACGGTCCTCGATGCGGCCCGGATCCGGTCCGTTCGCGCGCGTGTCGCGCGCCGGATCGAACGACAGCAGCACGCTGTCGGCGACCGGGACCTCGACCAGCTGCAGCGACGCCTTGTCGAGCGGGCGATGCCAGTCGTCCTGCACCGCCATGCCGAAGTAGAGGGCGTCGTCGTCCCACAGCAGGAACGCGACACCGCTCAGGTCCTTGCCACCGCGATAGGCGCCGCTCGCCGTGCCGGACACCTGGCGGGTGTCGTCCATGCGTACTGCCGGCAGTTCGGGCCAGTCGCGCAGGGAGCCGTCGATCTGCAGTTCGGTGGCGCCGCGCGGCAGCACGACGACCTGCGGCAACAGCATCGGCTCCGGTCGCGGCTGCTGCGGGGACGCAGGCGGTCCCTGTGCTTGCAGGGCGGCGGCGAACGACAGACACAGCGAGCACTTCCAGTTCACGACAGTCTCCGCAGATTGAGATGGTTGACGAGCACGTTGGCCACCGTCGAGCCGAGCAGTCCGAAGCCGAGATCCACCAGCAGTCCGAGCAGCGAGGCATACAGCACCGCCAGCCACCACAGCCGGCGCTGGCCGGAAGCGATAACCACAGTGACGGCGACGGCAACGCCACCCGGCCAGCCGAAGGCGTCCTGGACTGCGCAGCGCAGCAGGAACTCCTCGCCGAGCGCGGAAGCGAGCAGCAGCACATCGACCGCCCGGGCGTCGATGCCAGCGAAGAAACGGCGCAGTTCGGCGTCGAGCGGCGCCAGGGCCGAGGTGCGCGCCGCGACCACCGCCAGCACCGCCGAGAACAGAACCGCCACGGCGCCGCCCGCCAGCAGGCCGAGCCACGGCCCGTGCGCACCGATCGCCATCTCACGGAATGCCTCGAGGCGATCGCGGGCGTGGAGCCACGCCACGGCGCCCAGAGTGACCAGGGCCTGGACCAGCAGCGACGACGCGATCCTCTGCCGTGGCGGCGGTTCGCCTTCCGGCTCGATCGTCGGTTCCGGCTCGTCGCTCATGGTCGCAGACTCCGGCGGCGCGACCATGGCCCGAGCACGCGCGTCGGCACGCCGAGCAGCGAGGATGCGGGCACGGCGCCGAACTGCCGCGAATCGCGGCTGTCGAAGGCGCTGTCGCCCAGCAGGAACCAGTGCCCGGGCGGCACCTCGCGCGGCCACGCGCCCGGCTGGCCCGGCAGGCCGACGATCGGGTCGCGCCACGCGAAGACGTCGTGGAAGACCGCGAGACGGCGGATGCGCAGCGCGCCGTCGGCGGGCCCGACCGCAGCGACGTGCACGACGGCACGAGGCCCGCCCGGCATGCCGTTCTCGTCGGCGGTGTTCCACTCGGCGGCGCGCGGCACGACGAACAAGGCGTCGGCGCGCTGGTCGAGGCAGAACCAGACGCGATCGTCGAGGCGGCCGAACTCGACCTGCTGCGCCGAGGCGACCGGCAGCGCCTGCTCGCCCTGGTTCTCGCCGTTCCGCCACAAGACGACACGGCGCTGCGCAGGCAGCCAATGGAACGTCAGTGCTTCGCCGCGCGTCTCGATCGTCGCCAGCAGCTCGACGGCAGCACCGGCCAGCTCGAGCTCCATGCCACAGTCGAACACGCCGTGGTCGGTGCCGACGGTGGGCCGCTTGCCGGTGACGGTGAGGTAGCCGGCGTCGACGGGGCGGCTCGTGCCGATGCAGCCTTCGGGCAGACGCGGCCCATCGAGCGCCGCCCGCCGCCGCCGCCGCGCTTCGCCGCGGAACGCGCTGCGCACCTCGTCGGCGACCGCCGCGACCGGCGCCAGCTGCCATTCGGCGTCGGTCTTGCGCGCGGCCCGCAGGTCGAGCAACGGCGCCGATGCCGGCACCGCGGTGTCGGCCCACGGCACGCGCTGCGCCCGCGACGCCAACGGGTCCTTCTGTTCGCGCAGGAGCCGCTGCGGGCTGTCGCCGAGCCAGACGTCGCCCTGCCGGATGTCGACCCAACGCGAGCTGGGATCGTCGCCGCACGCCGCGATGCGCTTCACCAACGGCTGCCCCGGGTTCTCGGGATGCTGCACCACGACGAGGTCGTGGCGGCGCAGCGACTCGGCCCGCGCGGTCTTGTCGACGAACACCACGTCGCCGTCGTTCGGATCGCCGTGCAGCACCGGCTGCATGCTGCCGCTCGGCACCAGATAGCGATCGCCGTAGCCGTTGCGGAGGCATTGGAACGTCAGCACCGCGACCACCGCGACGGCCAGCGCGTCGCGCGGAAGCGACCGGGTTGGCGGCCCGTAGCTCATCCGCGGCTCGGGAAGAAGCGTTCGTGCAGCAGCGCCACGGTGCGCTTCAGGTCGGCGGCGGCGACGACGAACGCGACTGTGCTGTCGAGCGCACCCTGGCCCGCACAGCGCACCACCACCCCCGCCTTCGCCAGCGTCGCCAGCACCTCCGCCGCGCCGCCGCGCTCGAACGCCGCCGGATCGCCGACGACGCCGACGACCGCATGATCGCGTTCGACGCGCACGTCGCCGACCGCGGTGAGACGCGCCAGCACCGCGTCGGCGGTGCCCGGATCGACCGCGAACGTCACCGCGGCTTCGGCGACGGCCACCGGCCCGACGTCGCACTGCAGTTCGTCGAGCAGCTGGAAGACGCGCGCCAGGAACGCGTGCTGCGGCTCGAGGCGCTGCGACGTCACCGCCACCAGGCTGACCGCGGCGCGATGCGCGATCGCGCGCACCGGCGGCCGGTCGGCGACGGTCGCCGTCTCGACCACGGTGCCCTGGGCCTGCGGCTCGAGCGTGCTGCGCACACGCAGCGGGATGCCCTTCTGCATCGCCGGCACCATCGCCGCCGGGTGCAGCACCTTGCTGCCGAACGACGCCAGCTCGCAGACCTCGGCGAAGCTCATGCTGCGGATCGGCAGGGCGCCCGGCACGAGGCGTGGATCGGCGGTGCGCACGCCGTCGACGTCCTTCCAGATCTGGATCTCGTCGACGCCGAGCGCGGCGCCGAACAACGCCGCCGACCAGTCGCTGCCGTTGCGACCGAGCGTGGTGACGTTGCCGTGCTCGTCGCCGCCGAGGAAGCCGGTCACCACCGGCACGCCGGGCACGGCGGCGAGGTGGCGCGCGATGCGGCCGTCGTCGGGCAGCGGCCGCGCGCGCCCGAACTGGCTGTCGGTGCGCAGGCCGGCGCTGAACGCGTCGACCGCGGTGGCGGCGACGCCGTGCTGGCTCAGGGCCGCGGCGACGGTGCGCGCGCTGCAGCGTTCGCCGAAGCTGACCAGCAGGTCCTGCGCCTTCGGGCTGACCGCGCCGACGAGTCGCAGGCCGCGCGCCAGGTCGTGCAGTTCCTGCAGCAGCGGATCGAGCAGCGTCGCCGGCAGCCCGAGCTCGCGCAGGATCGCGCGGTGCCGTTCTTCGACGGCGCGCGTGTCGGCGTCGCCGCCGGGCGCCTTCCTGGCGAGGTCGAGCAGCGCGTCGGTGACCCCCGCGTGCGCCGACACGACCACGACGGGCCGCCGGTCCAGATGCTGGCGCACGATCTGCACGACCTGGCGGATCGACCTCGCGTCGCCGACCGAGGTGCCGCCGAACTTCATCACGATCACGCGCGGATCATGCAGGCAGCGGCGGTGCATCGGAAGCAGGCATCGTGCCGTCGGGATGCCGCCCAGCGACCGCTCGCACGACCACGGACGATTTCTACCTTGGTAGAAATCGTCCGCGGAGGATTCACACATGGGTGCAAGACGTCCGTGGCGCGGGACAGGCACGGCTGCCTCGGTTCGCACCTCACGTGGAGCCTTCGCCGAGCGTCCCCTCGGCGTCCGGCGGCGCCCGCGGCATACTCTTCGCCCCATGACGCGCATCGCGGACCTCATCCACGACTGGAACACCACCGGCGGCACGTTCCGCCCGACCCGCCCGCTGCAGTTCGACGACGAGACGCTGCGCGACGGCCTGCAATCGCCGGCGGTCAGCGACCCGAGGCTCGAGCAGAAGATCGAACTGCTCGAGCACATGGACAAGCTCGGCATCCAGACCGCCAACCTCGGCCTGCCGGGTGCCGGCGGCCGCCCGCGCGAGGACATCCTGAAGCTGGCGCAGCACATCGCCAACAAGCGGCTGCGCATCGGCGCCAACGTCGCCTGCCGCACGGTCGTCACCGACATCGAGCCGGTCGTCGAGATGACGCAGAAGGCGGGCATCCCGATCGAGGTCTGCGCCTTCATCGGCAGCAGCTACATCCGCCAGTACGCCGAGGACTGGACCCTCGACCGCATGCTGCAGAACACGCGCGAAGCGCTGACGTTCGCGCGGCAGCACAACCTGCCGGTCATGTACGTGACCGAGGACACGACGCGGGCGCGGCCGGAGACGGTGAAGGCGCTCTACTCGACCGCGATCGAACTCGGCGCCCGCCGCCTGTGCGTCTGCGACACCGTCGGCCACGCCACGCCGCAGGGCACGCGCGCGGTGGTGAAGTTCGTCCGCGAGCTCGCCGACCAGCACGACAAGACGCTCGGCGTCGACTGGCACGGCCACCGCGACCGCGACCTCGGCATCGCCAACTGCCTGGCGGCGATCGAGGCCGGCGCCGACCGCGTGCACGGCACCGCGCTCGGCGTCGGCGAACGCGCCGGCAACGCGCCGATGGACCTGCTGCTGGTCAACTGCCGCCTGCTCGGCTGGATCCAGAACGACCTGAGCACGCTGCCGCAGTACGTCGCCGCCGCCGCCAAGGCGCTGGACGTGACGATCCCGCACAACTACCCCGTGCTCGGCACGGACGCGTTCGAGACCGGCACCGGCGTGCACGCCGCGGCGGTCATCAAGGCCTTCCGCAAGGGCGACGTCGAGCTGGCCGACGCGGTCTACTCCGGCGTGCCGGCGGGCATGGTCGGCCTCGAACAGCGCATCGCCGTCGGCCCGATGGCCGGCAAGTCGAACGCGAGCTTCGTGCTCGAGCGCATGGGCATCGAGCCGACCGAGGAGCGGGTGCAACGCGTCCTTGCCGCCGGCAAGTCGAGCAAGCGCCTGCTGACCGACGACGAGGTCCGCCGCGCGGCCCAGGGCTGAGCCGCCGTTCGGCCGTCAAGTTCGCCGGGACGAAGGCCGATCCATGCTCCGCACCGGAGGAGCATGCAACCAGTCCTGGACATGAGCGTGGTGGAGGAGCTGTTGTCGATCTCGGACGACGGCGATCCGGAACTGCTGTTGGACCTGATCCAGATGTTCCTGGACGACGGCCCGGCCAAGGTCGCGGCCGTTTCCGAGGGGCTGCTGACCGGCGACTTCGAGAAGGCCGAACGTGCGGCGCACTCGCTGAAGGGTTCGTCCGGCAACCTCGGCGCGCGGCTGCTGCAGGACACCTGCGAGAGCCTGCAGCTGTCGACGCGCAACCACCAGCTCGAGGAGTCGCGGCGGCTGGCGCCCGAACTGCGGGCCCGCTACGCCGAAGCCGAGAAGGCGCTGCGGCAGCTGCTGGCAACCTACCAGGGCTGAGCCGCGCGGCGACGCGAAGCGTCGAACCCAGGCGCGGCCACCAGGATCACAGCGCCGCTTCGGCGGCCTTGGCCGCGGCCGTCTTCGCGGCCAGCTTGCCGGCCGGCTTGGCGACCTTGTCGCCCTTGCCGGACTTCGCCGGCGCCTTCGGGGTCATCGTCACGTCGATGCGCTTCACGTCGGCGGTCTCGGGCTCTTCGGCGGCGTGGACGTTGACCATCGCCAGCGGCGGCGTCTCGGGCTCCCAGCTGGCCGACTTGCCGCGGTAGATGCAGCGGTGGCACTTGTGGTAGTTCGCGCACTGGCGCGTCTGGCACACGTCAGCGCCGATCCGGTGGGTGATCAGCGGGGAGGTGGAGCCTTCGACGGTCGGGCAGAGTCGCATGCAGGTAGGTGTGGGAGAGGGCCAGCCGCGGGCACCGGCGAAGGGCGGAACAGTAGTCGTCCGGCAGGACCGGTCAACGGCGCGAAGGACCGACACAGCGCTGCCACAGCTCGCGGCAGATGCCGACCGCGGTCGGCGCCTGGTGGCTGGAGCGCGACAGCTCGAAGCAGACCGGCCCGGCGTAAGCGCCGTTCTTCAGTGCGCTTAGAACCCCGGCGAAGTCGACTTCCCCGGTGCCCGGCAGCAGGTGCTCGTGCACTCCGCGGCGCATGTCCTCGAGGTGGACCTGGGCAAGGTGCGGCACCGACGCGGCCACGACGGCGGCCGGATCGCCTTCCCATTCGGCGTAAAGATGGCCGATGTCGAGCGTCAGCCGCGGCGCCTCGGCCCCGAGCGCTGCGCGCACGCGTTGCCAGTCGGCCACCGTCGCGACCGCCATGCCCGGCTCCGGCTCGAGCGACGGCACCAGGCCCGCGGCGAGGATGCGTTCGCAGGTCGCGCGCACGCCGGCCACCACGCGGTCGAAGCTGTCCGGTCCGGGCGAACGATCGATGCCGGTCCAGAACGACACCACGCGCGCGCCGAGCCGCGCCCCCATCGCCGCCACCCGCCCGTAGAACTCGAGCCGCCGCGCCCGGCCCGCCGACTCGACGGTCATCAGCGTCGGCTCGTGCTTCTGCCGCGGGTCGAGCAGGAAGCGCGCGCCGGTCTCCATCACCGGCACCAGGTCGAGCTCGCGCAGCAGGCGAGCGACCGCGTCGAGCTCGGCGTCGCTGGTTCGCTCCGGGTCGAGGTGGCAGGTGTCCGGCGTGATCGCCACCGACCGGTAGCCGTGCTCGGCCAGCAGGCGCAGGGCGTCGGCCAGCCGGTGGTTCTGCAGGCTGTTGGTCTGGTAGCCGAGCAGCATCGGAAGGGATCCGTTGCCTCAGGTGCCGCCGCTCATGCGGACCTTCTTCTCGAGCGAACTGACCTCGTTGTAGAGCTTGCCGAGCGACGAGTAGATGGCCGGCATCGCCCAGTCCTCGAGATCGGCTTCCTCCTGCCAGCGCAGCGGCGCCGCCAGCAGCGCCTTGACCTCGTCGATCTTGTCCTTGGCCTGCGACTGCTTGGTGCGCGCTCCGGCGCTGTCGCCCGCGTTGCGCACCTTCACGCCCTCGTTGGACAGCGCCTTGGCTTCGTCGAGCAGACTGGCCGCCTTCTGCAGCATCTCCTGGGTCAGCGCCGGCGCCGGCTTGGTCGGCGTCTTGCCGGCCTTCGCAGCGCCCGCCGCAACCTGCGTCGGCGCCGACTGGTGCGGGGCCTTCGGCTGGGCTGCCGGAGTGGGCGTCGGCGTCGCCGCCGGCTTCTTGCCGCTCTGGCTCATGACGACCAGCAGGATGACGACGACCAACAGGCCGACGCCGCCGAGGATCAGCGGCATCGGGTTGGACTTGGGAGCCGAACGGACCGGCAGCGGGGCACGGCCGCCGGAGCGCGGACGCGGAGGGGTGCGAGAGGACATGGGAGGCGGCGCGTTCTATCCGCGTTCGGCCGGAGCCGGAAGCCCACGGGCGCTCGGGCGAACGGCCTAGCCGCGCCGGCGCAGCGTGGCGTGGAAGCCGCCGTCGGCGACCCCGGCGGTCGGCAGCGTCAGACGGCTGCCCAGCCGTTCGCATGGCGGCGTGGCCGGATCGGCCAGCACCGCGGCGACGACGTCGTCGTTCTCCTCGCGGTCGATCGAACAGGTCGAGTAGACGACGGTGCCGCCCGGCTTGCACAAGGCGATCGCCTGCCGGAGCAGCTTCTTCTGCAGCTCGGCCAGCTCGACGAACGTCTCCGGCAGCAACCGCGAACGCACCTCGACGCGGCGGCCCAGCACGCCGGTGTTGCTGCACGGCACGTCGGCCAGCACCGCGTCCGCCGGCGGCAGGTGCACGGGATCGGCGACGACGGTGACGACGTCCGAAAGCCGCAGGCGGGTGACGTTGTCCACGATGCGCAGCCGCCGCAGCGAGTCGGGGTCGTAGGCGATCACGCGGCCACCGGGGCGCACCCGTTCGGCCAGGGCGGTGGTCTTCGTGCCGGGCGCCGCACACAGGTCGACGACGGTGTCGCCGGGCCCGCACGGCACCGCGTCGGCGGCCGCCAGCGCGGTCGGATCCTGCACGACGAAGCGCCCTTCGCGGAACGCGATCGTCGCGAACGGCGAGCCGCCGCCGGTCCACTGCAGCAGCCGCGCCTGCGCCGTCGGCACCGTCGCCACGTCGGCGCGCGCCAGTTCGGCCGCGAGTTCGGCCGGGGCCACGCCCGCCGACGCGCGCAGGAACACGCCCGGCGTGGCACTCGCGGCCTCGGCGATCGCGCGCAGGCCGTCGTCGCCGCACTGCGCACGGAAGCGCTGCAGCAGGAAGTCCGGCAGCGAGTGCACGATCGCCAGCCGCTGGTCGAGTTCGCTCGGCAACGGCGCTGGCAGCTGCAGCGCGCGATGCGGTCCGAGCGGCAGTTCGGTGGTCACCGCCGCCGGATCGGCGGCGCGGTCGAGCACGGCGTCGGCGAGGCGGCGCAGGATCGCGTTGGCGAAGCCGCGATTGCCCTTCACCAGTTCGACCGTCGCGTGCACCGCCGCGTGCGCTGGCATGCCGGGCACGAACAGCAGCTGGTAGGCGCCGAGGCGCAGCACGGTCAGCAGCTGCGGGTCCTTCGGCAGCCCGCGATGCACGATGCCGGCGATCACGTGGTCGAGCAGCCGTTCGCGGCGCACGACGCCGTGCGCCAGTTCGAACGCGAACGCCTGGTCGCGCGGCGCCAGGTTGCGGGTGTTCAGCGCCTCGCGCAGGCGGTCGGCGCGGCCGCGCGCCAACGCGACCAAAGCCTGCATCGCGGCACCGCGGGCGGTGCTCATCGGCGGCACCCGGCAGGTTCGTGGACGTTCGTCGGCCCGGCGATCGCGCGATCACCGGCCAGGGCCGCGAGCCAGCACGGCGAACGCATCAGCCGAACCGCGCGTCCGGGGCGATGTGGTGGCCGCGGACGAATTCGCCGGCGGTCATGTTGCGGCCGTTGTCGGGCTTGATGCGCGTGATCCGGTAGATGTCCTTGCCGGTGCAGACGCGGATGCCCTCTTCGCCCGACGACTGCAGGCCACCGGGAATGCCCATGCCGTAGAGGTCCTGCTCGACCGACCCCTCCATGACGATGAAGCGCTTGTTGCCGAGGCGCGTCTGCGCACCGGGCTTCGGCGTCATCGCGCGCACCAGCAGGTCGATCTCCTTCGCCGGCAGCTTCCAGTCGATGACGCCGTGTTCCTTCTCGACCTTCGGCGCGTAGGTCGACTTGCCGTGGTCCTGCGGCGTGAACTTCGCAGTGCCCTTCTCGATCTGCGCCAACGCTTCGAGCAGGCCTTTGCCCGACAGCTCGGCCAGCCGTTCGCGCAGCGCGCCGGCGTTCTCCTTCGGGTCGATCGGGGTCTGCTTGACCAGCTGCACGTCGCCGGCGTCGAGCTGCTCGACGATGCGCATGATCGTCACGCCGGTCTCCGTGCGGCCGTCGCGGATCGCGCGCTGGATCGGCGCCGCCCCGCGGTAGAGCGGCAGCAGCGACGCGTGGGCGTTGATCATCCCGTGCTTCGGCAAGCTCAGCAGCTCGGGCTTCAGGATGACGCCGTAGCTGACGACGATGCCGACGTCCGGCTTCAGCTTGCGCAGCTGGTCGAGGAACTCCGGCGCGTGCGGATCGGCGGGCTGCAGGCAGGTGAGGCCGAGCTCCTGGGCGCCGAGCTTGACGTCGCTGTCGTAGATCTTGCGGCCGCGCCCGCGCGGGGCGTCCGGCTTGGTGACCACCAGGTCCGGCGTGTAGCCACCGGCCTTGAGAGCCTTCAGCGATGGGATCGCGAAATCGCTGCTGCCGAAGAAGACGATGCGCAAGGGAACTGGGCCTTGGTGCGAGTGCTGCCGGCGGAAGGGGTGGGGGCGGGAAGAAGCGCCGGCGCGAAGACGGTAGCGGTGCGAGGAAGCCTGGGCAAAGGTCTGGACCCAGCACCTGAGCCCGCCGCGCGGAATCGACGCCGCACCGCTCGTCCGTGGTCGCCGACACCGCCGCCCGCTACACCACGCCGGTGCCGCTGCCGCTCGAACCCCATGCGTCGCTCGTGCCGTTCGCGCCCGCGGCCCGCCGCGAACTGACCGTGTTCGGCGCGCCGGTCGAACTGGTGTTCGTGCCGGCGCGCAAGGCCAGGCAGGATCGCGCCACCGCCGAACGCCCCGCCTTCCGCCGTAGCCCTGCCCCGCGCATCGTCGGCGACGAGACGTTCTGGCGCGGCGACGGCCACGTGCTGACGCCCAACCGCCATCCGTTCGCCGCCGGCCAGCGCCTGCTGTGGACGACCGAACGGCGCCGCGAGCCCGACGCGGTGTTCTGGGGACTGTGCGGCGAATGGGTCGAACGCAGCGGCGGTGCCGCACTGGTCAACGGCATCGGCGCCGCGGCGACCATCGCGCGCTGCCACGCGCACCTCGTGCCCGAGCGCCTGCCGTTCCTCGCCGCCCTGCCCGAGCGCCCGTGCACCGCCGACCTGATCGACCTGCCGCCCGGTGTCGCGCTGGTCGAGAAGGACGTGCCGTGCTGCCTGCTCGGCGTGCGCGGCGGCAGTGTCGCGGCGCGCGCCGACGCGCTGCTGCGCCTCGGCGAAGCGCGGCTCGTCGCCACCTGCAACTTCGTGCTGCAGGACGACGACGCGTGGCTCTTGCCGCGCCGCGTCGAGACGCCGGCGCCGGACTTCCCGTATGCGCTCGGCGCCGCCGAACTGTGGGGCCGCTGGTGCTACATGGACGAGGAGCCGTTCGCGGCAGCGACGTCGGCGATGCTCGAACGGGCGCTGGTCGCGGCGGCGATGCCGAAGCTCGGCTTGTGACCACTCCATACGGCCACCCACTCCGCAGCGGCACGATCCGCTTGCTGGCCCCACCCTCCCGAGTAACCTCGGCCCAGCCACGATGAACTTCCCCAGCTGGACGCCCGAGCAGCTGCTGCGCCCACTGAGTGAGTCGGAGCAGAAGCACGCACCCAAGGACCTGTTCGTCGCCGGGGACCGTGGCCTTCTGCGCTCCGGCCCTGCGGTCTCGGTCGTCGGCTCACGGCAAGCAACGCCGGCGGGTCTCGCGCGTGCGGACAAGCTGGCGCGTCTGCTGGTCAACCAGGGGGTGATCGTCATGAGCGGGCTGGCCGATGGAATCGACACGGCCGCTCACGTCGCCGCGATGAAGGCAGGCGGGCGCACGATCGCAGTTCTCGGGACCCCACTGGACCAGTGCTTCCCTGCCAAGAATCGCTCCCTTCAGGACGAGATCATGCGGGAGCACCTCGCCGTGTCGCAGTTCCCGACCGGCACCAAAGTCGGCAAGCACACGTTCCCGATGCGCAATCGCACGATGGCGCTCCTGTCCGACGCCACCGTCATCATCGAAGCCAAGGATGGCAGCGGCTCACTGCACCAGGGATGGGAGGCGATTCGGCTCGGACGCCCACTGTTCCTGGCCAAGTCGCTGTTCGAAGACGCAGCGCTGGAGTTTCCGCGTGAGTTCGAGCACTACGGGGCCGAGGTGCTCACCGACGAGACCTTCACCACCTTGATCGAGTTGCTGCCTCGAGGTCCGCGTGGGACCGTCAGCCCCATTCCCTTCTGAACTGCGCTTCGCGTCCCTGCTCGCCTACAGCCCGGACGGCGAAGAGGAACTGTCACGCCGATCCGCGAGCGCAGTGGCGGACATCAAGAACTGCGTGCCGGACTACATGACCCGCATCGGTCTTCGCTTCGAAGAGGCGATCGGGGCGGGGAAGTTCCGGCACTTCCTCGGCCAAGACGTCGTTCTGGTTCCTGCGCCGAGGAGCGCTCCTTTCCGAACGAAGGACGCTGCGTGGCCGGCGCGCCGCATCTGCGATGTTCTGGCGTCGCGCCAACTCTGCGCCAGCGTGGAGAACTGGCTCCAACGCCACACCGCCGTGAGGAAGAGCGCCCTCACCCGCAAGGGGATCGATCGACCAGGCCCCGACCAGCACGAAGCGACGCTCCGCTTCGTCGATGTTCTGGTCCCACCCCCCGCTCGCGTGACGATCGTGGACGATGTGGTGACGCGTGGGGCGACCCTGCTCGCGTGCGCCAGGGTCGTAGCAGCACGTTTCCCGAGGACAGAGGTCCGAGCTCTGGCCGTAGTCCGCACCATGAGCAGGCAAGAGATCTCGTCGATGCTCGCTCCCGTCGAAGGCCGCATCTGGTTGCAGAACGGGATGCCGCGCCGCGAGCCCTAGTCGGGGATCGACCGGGCGAACCGGGCTGGGGTTTGCGTCGTCCTCCGCGTCAGCTGCCGCCCCGCCGCGCCGGATCCTGGCCGTAGAAGCGCTGCAGCTCGGCGTAGAGCGACGGATGGCGCGCCGCGAGTGCTGCCCCGCGTTCGAAGAAGCACTCGGTCGCCACCGCGAAGAACTCGGCGGGGTTGGTGGCGCCGTAGTGGTCGAGCAGGGTCGGCCGGCCGCGGTCGGCGGCCTTGCTCAACGCGTCGAACTCGCGCTGCATCGCCTCGCGCCACGGCGCCGCATCGGCCCGCGTGCGCAACGGCGGGCGGCCGTCGGCGCGGCCGTCGATCATGTCGAGCTTGTGCGCGAACTCGTGCAGCACCAGGTTGTGCCCGTCCTTCGGATCGAACGAGCCGTGCCGCGCCGCATCCCACGCCAGCACCACCGGCCCTTCGCGCCAGGCTTCGCCGAGGACGTGGCCGTCGGGCACCTCGTTGCCGTCTGCGCCGAGCGAACCCGGCCGCCGCCAACCGGACGGGTAGACCAGCACCGTCGACACGTTCGCGTAGAAGTCGTGTTCGAGACCGAGCAGCAACAGGCACGCGGTCGCGGCGATCACCACGCGCATATCGTCGTCCACCACGAGGCCGCCGCAGCCTTCCCAACGCCACTCGGCGACGACGACGCGCAGGTCGCGCCGCAGCCGCTCCTGGCAGGCGGGCGGGAGCTGCCGGTAGAACGGCAGCTGCGCGAGGAACGGCGACCAGTGGTCCGGGAACGGTCGGGCCAACAGCCGACGGCGACGGAAGGTCCGCCACGGCGACAGCAGCCAGTTGGGCAGGTTCAGCATTCGGTCACGTATGCGTGATCGCGGCTAATCGGGCATGGGCACCCTGTGACGCTTCAACCATTCGGCCTTCGCCGAACCGCCGCTCCGCATGAACTCCTGAGCGTCCTGCCTTGGTCCGCAGTAGAGCCAGAACACATGGACCGAATGGTCCCCACTGCCGTGCACAGAGCTACCTAGACTCTGGCCGATGGCCGAGGTGCCCGCAGCATCCTCGAACCTGTGGTTCTTGCCGCGAGAGACACGCTCCCAGTCCCTCATGAGCAACACACCATTGTCTTCCCATACCAACTCCTCGGTCGAGTCGGCCATGGGCAACCCCGCGCCCCCAACCACGTCACCAGCTTCGACAATGGCCATGGGGCCGGAGAATCCGACCGGCACGACATGCTTGACCAGACCGGGTCTCTCCGAACAGCAAGAACCGAGAATCGACGTCACCAAAATCAGGGGCAAGGTCCTCTGCATGGATCCCTTTTACACCTCGGCCTTCCTGCCAGGCTTCTGATCCCAGAAGGCACTGGCGACAACCACGGCATTCGATGGTCAGGGTGTGACAGGCTTGCGTTGCTCGCCGGGCTACCGAGGTTCCCGTCGAACGGCCCACCTGGTCGGGTAGTCGTCCGTCGAGTGCAATCGGCCGGCGCACGATTCTCCACGGACGATGCACCCGAGGGATTCACGGTGCGGGGGTCCTTCCGATTTCCAAACCGCGGCGGCATCAGCGACCGCTTCGAAGCCGCGGGACCAGCCAACCCGAGGAATCTCTGGCCATCAGCGTGTCGACACCGCGCACCCCCGTTACGCGACGAGATCGATGGGGTATGTCGACACCGACGATCCCGCACCCCTGCCCAGCTCGACCCGATGCCAGCCCACAGCCGCCCGCTCAGACGGACCACCGCCATCGCGTTCGCCACCATGCTGGCCACCGCCGCGACAGCCCAGGTCAACTGGACCGTCACCACCGCGAACGGCTCGCCGCCGCCGTTCGGTGCCTTCGCATGGGACACCGCGCGCCAGCGGCTGGTCACGTTCGGCGGGGCTTCGGGCAGCGGCACCGGCCAGTTCGACGCGGTCAGCGAGTGGAACGGCACCATGTGGTTGCAGGCCTTCCCCGCGTTCCGGCCGACGGCGCGGCGGCGCGCGGCGATGGCCTACGACGCGGCGCGCGGGGTCTGCGTGCTGTTCGGCGGCGTCAGCGGCACCAACACCCTGTCCGGCGACACCTGGACCTGGAACGGCACCGCGTGGTCGCTGCCGAGCACGACGCTGGCGCCAGCGGCGCGCGCCGGGGCCGCGATGGCCTACGACAGCGCGCGCCAGGTCGTCGTGCTGTTCGGCGGCGTCACCGCCATCGGCGACGTCAGCGAAACGTGGGAGTGGAACGGCACGACGTGGAACCTGCGCGCGCCGGTGGTGCAGCCGAGCCCGCGCACCAGTGCGGCGATGGCGTTCGACCAGAAGCGCGGCCGCTGCGTGCTGTTCGGCGGCTTCACGACGTCCGGCAACCAGACGCTCGGCGACACCTGGACTTGGAACGGCACCAGCTGGAGCACCGGTGCCACCGGCCCCGGCACGCTGCGCGACGCGACGATGGTCTACGACCAGAACCGCGAGCGCGTGGTCCTGTTCGGCGGCCTGCGCCTGGCGGCCGGCGGTTCGCCAACGGTGCAGTCGGCGACGTGGGAATGGAACGGCACCTCGTGGACGCAGCGCACGACCGCGGCGAGCCCGACGGCGCGCCACGGGGCGGCTGGCGGCCAGGACCCGAGCGGCCGCATCCTCGTCGCCGGCGGCGCCAACGGCACCAGCGTCGCGACGACCGACACCTGGGGCCTGCTGTCGGCGCAGCCCGGCACGGCGAACACGTTCGGCACCGCGTGCAACAGCAGCACCGGCCCGGTGACGACGCAGGCGGCGACGCTGCCATACGTCGGAGCTGGGTTCGTGCTGCGACTCGCTGGTGGCCCCGCCAACGGCATCGGCCTCTTGATCTACGCCGTCGATGCGACGCAGTGGGCCGGCACGCCGTTGCCGCTCGACCTGACGCCGCTCGGGGCGCCCGGGTGTTCGTTGCTGGTGGCGGGCGATCTGCCGTTGCCGCTGCTGCTCGACGCCACGGGCCAGGGTGCATTGACCTGGAACCTGCCGAACACGTCGAGCCTCGCCGGGGCGGTGTTCTACACGCAAGGTGCGGTGCTCGACCCGGGCCTCGCGACGCCGCTGCAGCTGGCGTTCAGCCAGGGCCGGCAGTGCACGATCGGCCTGCCGTAGTCCGTCGGCAGAACGTCCGGCCCCCGCTCTGGCGCCCATCGCGGCGCGGCGCTCTGATCACCGAATGGACCCCAGGATCGAGCGCGCGCGCGACATCGTCGAGCGCGAAGCCGCGGCCGTCCGCCAGGTGGCGGAACGGCTCGGCCCGACCTTCGTGCGGGCCACCGAACTGATCCTCGGGCTGCGCGGCCGCGTGGTCACGGCGGGCATGGGCAAGGCCGGCTTCATCGCCCAGAAGATCTCGGCGACGCTGGCTTCGACCGGCACGCCGTCGATCTTCCTGCACCCAGCCGAAGCCATCCACGGCGATCTCGGCCGCGTCGATCCGGGCGACGTCTTGCTGGCGTTCTCGAAGTCGGGCGAGACGCAGGAACTGCTGGTCATGCTGCCGCACGTGAAGGCCGTCGGCGTGCCGGTCGTCGCGATCACCCAGGACCAGAAGTCGACGCTCGGCACGCACTCGGACCTCGTGCTCGAACTGGGCCGCATCGACGAAGCCGGCCCCTACGGCCTGGCGCCGAGCGCGTCGACGACGGCGATGCTGGCGCTCGGCGACGCGCTGGCGCTGGTCGTGCAGGAAGGCCGGCGCTTCGGCCCCGAGGACTTCGCGCGCTTCCATCCCGGCGGCGACCTCGGCCGCCGCCTGATGAAGGTCGGCGAACTGATGCGCACCGGCGACCGCAACCCGCGCGTGCAGAGCGGGCAGACGGTGCTGCAGGCGATCGAGATCATGACCCGCACGCCCGGCCGCCCGGGTGCGACCAGCATCGTCGACAAGGACGGCAAGCTGCTCGGCTTCTTCACCGACGGCGACCTGCGCCGCCTGATCGAACGCGGCCTCGCCAACCCGCGCGAACGCACGATCGACGACGCGATGACGCGCAACCCGCGCTCGATCGGCCCGGAGATGTTCGCGCTCGAGGCGCTGGCGTTCCTGCACCAGAAGGAGATCGACCAGCTGCCGGTGGTCGACGGCGGCGGGCATCTGCTCGGCCTGCTCGACGTCCAGGACCTGCTCAACCTGAAGATCGGATGAGTCGCAGCCACCCCGTTCCCGGCCGTCCCCGCCCCGCCGACAGCGTGCTCGCGGCGATCGAGTTCCTGCTGCTCGACGTCGACGGCGTGCTGACCGACGGCCGCATCTGGTTCGACGCCGCCGGCACCGAGATCAAGACGTTCCACGTGCACGACGCCGCCGGCCTCGCGCACTGGCACCGCCTCGGCGGTCGCACCGGGTTCTTGTCGGGCCGCGGCGGCGAAGTGGTCGAACGGCGCGCGCGCGAGCTCGGCGTCACCGAGGTCGTGCTGAAGCGTCTCGACAAGGGCGCGGCGTTCCGCGAGATCCTGGCACGCCAGCACCTCGACCCCGCGCGCGTCGCCTACGTCGGCGACGACCTCATCGACCTGCCGGTGCTGCAGAAGGTCGGATTCGCCGCGACCGTGCCGGAAGCGCGCGACGAAGTGTTCGCCGCCGTGCACCACGTGACGCAGCGCTCCGCCGGCTTCGGCGCCGTGCGCGACGTGATCGAGCAGCTGCTGCACGCACGCGGTCAGTGGTCGGACGTGGTGCGCCGCTACGAGGCTTCGTGAAGCGCCTGCTGCTGTTCCTGCTGCTCGCGGCCTGCAGCCTGGTCGCGCTGCAACTCGCCGTCGGCGAGCAGGCGCCGACGCGCGCCAACGGCAAGGGCGACGGCAAGGCCCCCGACAGACAGCAGCCGAACGACGGCCCCAGCGGCATCAGCGTGGCGCAGGGCAAGCTGAACGCGTCGGCGACGCTGACCGGCCCGGCGACGTTGCCGCAGTGGCGCGAAGTGCGCACCGCCGACGGCCGCGTGCGCAAGGAGCTCGTGCTCGAGGTCGCGTTCGAGGACAGCAAGCCGGTCGGCGAAGGCCTGCAGCAGCTCGATCGCGTGCACGCCAAGCTCTACGACGACGGCCAGTACGTCGCCGACCTCGACGCTCGCCAGGCGTTCGCCGAGCTCGGCAAGGACGGCAACGGCCGCGCGTCGCTGCTCGAGAACAAGGAACTGGACCTGCGCGACGCCGTGCTGCGCACGCGACCCGGCACGCGCCTCGCCGGCCTCGAACTGCTGCTCGGCGACGCGCGCGTGACGATCGGCGACGACGCCATCGTGATGACGACGCTGCCGACGCAGGCGGTGCTGATGGTGCTCGAAGGCGAACGCAAGGTGACGTTGCGTGGCCTCGGCGCGCAGGCGCGGCTGCCGCGCAGCAAGGACGCCGAACTGCAGCGCGCCGACATCGAGCTGCTGAGCGAGCCGGTGCTGCAGAGCGAAGGCGTCACCGCGCGCGCGCGCGGCCGCCTGCACTACGTCGAAGACCTGCGCACCGGCATCGCCAGCCTCGTGCTGCAGGACCACGTGCAGCTCGACCTGCAGCGCAGCGACCTGTCGTTGCCCGGCTTCACGCGTTCGCGGCCCGCGGCCGACGCCGCGGCGAACACACCGCCAGGCCGCACGACCGTTCGCGGCGATCGCTTCCAGGCCTGGCTGTTGCGCGGCAAGGAGACGGAGGCCACCGACGACGGCGACAAGGAACGGCAGACGGTGGTCTGGCGGCAGATGGTGTTGCACGGCGCGCCGACCTCGGTCGAGGTGCCCGGTGGCCGCCTGACGACGCCGCGCCTGTCGGTGCTGCCGGGTCTGTCGGGCGACGCATTCCTGCTGACGGCGCACGGCGGGGAGTCGCGGCTCGAGCAGACCGAGCCCGTCCTCGGCAAGGACGGCAAGGAACGCGAACCGATGGTGGCGACGGCGCAGCGACGCATCCACCTGCTGCGTCCGCTGGAGACGATCGGCGCCATGCACCGGGCATTCGGCTTCCCGCAGTGGTCGCTCGGCGCCGTCGCCGACCAGCAGGTCGTGATCGCCGAAGGTGCCTCGCACTTCGAACAGGGCCGCCGCATCGGCAACGCGTCGCGGGGCGTGCGCGTGTTCCGCCGCGACGGCCACGACGGCGTCGTGGTGCACGGCCGCGGCGACGTCGACCTCGAGCTGCGTGGCGAGAAGCCGGACGATCCGCCGCTGCTCGCCAAGGGCAGCGACGGCTTCCTGCTGGTGCGCGGCGTGGACGGCGACGACGTGCAGCTCGGCCCCGAAGCTCCGGCCGGCTACGCCGACCTCGCGACCGATGCGACGACCGCCGCGTGGCGCGCCCACCGGTGGGACGTTCGCCAAGGGGATGCGCACCTGCACGGCCGCGGCAGCTGTCGCGTGCGGCGCCACGGGGATCGCAGTGAGCTCGACGTGCTGGCGCCCGACGCTGGCATCGCCGGCGACGTGCCTGGCGACGGCCTGCAGCTGCGTTCGGTCCGCCAGCTCCGCGGCACCTTGATCTCGTCCGCCGCCGGCAGCGAACTGCACGACCTCGACCTCGCCGGCTGGCCGGTCGAAGTCACCGTGCAGCGCGGCGGCGAGCGAGTCGTCGCGCGTTCGCCCCGCCTCGTGCAGCTCGGCCCCACCGCCATGCGCCTGCTGCCGGTGCCCGTCGACGCGCCGCTCGGCTTGTGGCGCGACCTGGCCGAGGCCGACCGCATGCCGCAGCTGCGCCAACGTGGCTCGCTCGGCACCACGAAGGAAGGCAAGTCGAAGGGCGACCAGGAAGTGCTCGTGCGCGGCCCGCGCATCGACGTGCACCACGCCGGCGGCCGCCACGTGCTGGTCGACGCGGAAGAAGTCGGCGACGACGAGCCGACGATCCACGCGCGCGTGTTGCAGGCGGATCGCACCGAACCGACGACGATCGCCTGCACCGCCGGACGGCTGCGGCTGCTGCCGTTCCTGCTGTCGCCGCAGGCGCGGCAGTTCCACACCGGCAGCGGCGCCAGCGTGCTCGGCAGCGTCACGTTCCAATCCCTGGGCTCGCCCTGGCTGTGGCTCGAGGAAGTGCGCGACTTCCAGCTCGACGACCCGAAGGACGGCCACGTCGACGGCAGCGGCCACCGGCTGCTGGTGTCGCAAGGCGCACGTTCGGCGCTGTTCGTCGGCGACCCGGATCAGCTGACGCCGACCGTCGTGCGTCGCGTGCACGACGGCCGCGAAGCGACGATGCGCGGTGCGCGCGTGCGGGTGCAGCAAGGCGCCGAGAAGAACCTGCTGGCGATGGGTTCGTTCGCCGACCGCGACACCTTCCTGCCGCCGAGCGTGACGTTGCACGAGCTGGGCAAGACCGGTCTCCTGTCGCACATGCAGGCGTCCTGCCACGGCAACATCGAACTCCGACCCGACGGCGCCTCGTTCTTCGGACCGGTGGTCGCCGTCGGCCTGCTGCCGAACGGTGACGTCGACCCCACCGGCATGCGCATCGAGGCGCAGGAACTGGCCGTGTTGCGCAGTCCGACGCGCAGCAGCACGAGCGACCCCAAGCGAGGCGGCGTGACCAGGCTGCAGGCGAAGCAGGTCGTGCTCGACTGGCCGCGCATGCAGGCCCGCACCGCCGAACTCGAGATCGACGTCGAACGCCAGCGCTGCATCGTGCGCGATCCCGCCGGCGCCGAAGTCGCGGTGCCGGGCTGGCCGACGTTCCGCTCGCCGCAGGTCGAGCTGAACTACGCGACGATGACGCTGCGCGCCCCACGCATGCGGGCCGTGCAGAAGGCGCCGAAGCCCCCCGACGACGTGGAGGCGAAGGACCGGTGAGTCGCGATCGCCTGCTCGCCCTGGCGACCGCGGCCGCGTTGCTGGCTCCGGCCGGCGCCCAATCGCCGGCCGCCGCGCCCAAGCCCACTCCACCGGCTCCCTCGAGCCAGTCCTCCACCACCAGCGGGCCGCAGGACCCGGGCCCGATGACGGTGATGAAGCTGGTGCAGGACGGCAACGTGCAGACGTTCGAGCGGGACGACTACTACGAGGTGCACCTCCACAGCGGCTACCGCCTCGCCCTGCCGGAGTTGAAGCTCGAGATCCGCGGCGACAACGCGCTGATGATGCTCGATCTCGATGCGGGGCGCGCCGCGATGAGCCAACGCAGCGGCAACGGCCTGCCATTGCGCGGCATCGCCCCGCTCGAACCCCGTCGCGTGCTGTCGAACGCGGCGATCCGCGAACGGCTGGCGTCGACGCTGCACGCGATCGGCCGCAGCGACGGCATTCCGGCCTCACCGAACACCGAGAAGTCCCTCGAGCTGCTGCGCTACCTTTACTGCGAAGGCGGCATCGTCGTCGTGCGCGAAGGCGTCGAGGTGCTGCGCTGCGACCGCATGTGGATCTCGCCGGCCGACGACCGCGTGGTCGTCGAGAACGCCGAGCTCCGCTACTTCACGACCGACCAGGGCCCCGGCCACATGTTCGTCGTGCGTGGTCCGCGGCTCGTGCGCGAAGGCCGCCGCTGGACCGGCCGCGACGTCACCGTGTCGACCTGCACCGCCGCCAAGCCGCACGCGGCGCTGTCGGTCGACGACCTCGAGGTGATCGAGCGCGAAGGCGAGTTCGAGATCATCGCGCGCGGGCAGACGCTGCAGGTCGGCGGCACCAACGTGCTGCCGCTGCCGAACGCGCGGGTCTTCACCGGCAGCCAGGACGAGTTCCCGATCAAGCGCGTGCGCGCCGGCTACAGCCAGCAGCTCGGCTACCAGGGCGAAGTGGTCTTCGGCCTGCCCTGGAACGGCACCGGCGGCGCCATCCACGAGTGGATCACCGGCCGCCCGGCCAGCGAGTTCCGCGGCGAGTGGCAGGCGGGCATCGGCTGGATCCAGGAGCGCGGCGTGCCGCTCGAAGGCCTGCTGCGCTACCGCGCGGGCCGCATCTACGAAGGCCAGATCGAGACGTTCTGGCTCGACGACAGCGGCAGGAACATCCGCGAGATCCGCAACAGCCTCGACGGCGCGCCGCTGACCGATCAGACCCGCACGTTGGTGCACACGCAGAACCGCCTGCGCCTCGGCCAGAACACCAACCTCGATCTCGTCGCCTACCAGATGAGCGACGAGGCGGTCTGGTCGGAGTTCTTCCCGGCCGACTACCGCACGATGGAGTTGCCGGAGAGCAGCCTCTACCTGCACCATGGCGACGGCAATCGCCTGCTGACGGTAGGCACGCGCTTCAACCTCAACGACTTCAGCTACCGCGACGACCGTGCGCTCGCGAACCGCTTCGTCGAGGAACTGCCGGTCGTCACCTACCAGTGGCTGGCGGAGCCGGTCGGCACCACACCGTGGGAGACGCCGATCGTGGTCGACTTCGCCACCGACATCGGCGAACGGCGCAGCGACTACGACCCGCGCGCCACGATCACCGAGAACGACCGCACCCTGCGCCTCGACCAGCTGGCCGAGGTCTCCACGCCGTTCCCGCTGTGGGGCCTCAACGTTCGCCCCTACCTCAACGGCCGCGGTACCTGGTGGGACAACGGCGTCGCCGGCGAGGACGTCGGGCGCGTCGCCACCGAGACCGGCTTCCAGTTGGGCACGTCGCTGCGGCGCACCTGGCAGTGGCTCGACGGCGAGGACCTGCGCGCGGTTCGGCACGTGATGTCACCGAAGCTGACCTATCGGAACCGCTTCCACGCCGAGGACCGCACCGCCGACGTCTACGCGTTCGACGCCATCGACACGATCACCGAGGAACAGCTCGTGCGCCTCGAGCTGCGCAACCAGCTGCAGCGCATGGAGAACGTCGGCATCGGCACGCAGCCGCGCGACTTCCTGTTCTTCGACGTCGCGCAGGACCTCTTCCCCGACAAGGCGCGCGACAATCGCGGCGACGGCCTCGGCCTCCTCTACTACGACTTCCTGGTCCGCCTGCCGCGCAACTGGAGCGTGTTCGAGAACACCAGCCTCGCCGTCTACGGCGACCACGACTGGCGCGACGGCCTGCGCACCTTCGACGCCGAACTGGCCCTGGGACCGATCGCCGGCATCGGCTGGGGCATCGAGTATCGAACCGATTCGCTGACCAAGGGAGCTGTGCTCCTGGTGGCCGACACGCAACTGCGCGAACGCTGGAGCATCTTCGCCCTCACCCAGCGCGACGTCGAGCTCGACGAGTGGCTTGCCTACTCCTTCGGCCTGACGCGCAACGACCACGATTGGTCCATCCGACTGTCGATCGTCTACAACCCGTTCGCCGAGGACACGACCTTCCGCGTCGACTTCTTCCCGCGGCTCGGCGGCATCGATCGCTCGAACCGCGACCGCTTGGGCACTGGCCAGATGGTCGGCCCGGCTGGCGCGCCGCACTGATCGCCGGCGCGGATTCAGGTCGCCCCGTTCGGGGCGAGCTGCGAAGGGAGACGACGCAGCGGAGTCCTTGGCGTCGTTTCGAAGGAGCGGGAAACGACGCGTGGCGGCGTCTCGAGAGGCGGATTCAGGTCGCCCCGTTCGGGGCGAGCTGAATCAAAAGCTCCAGCCGATCGACAGCAGGACGCGGTTGTCGACGCGCTCGGCACCGGTCGCCGGCGTGTTGTCGTAGTCGATGATGTGCGTCAGGGCCGCCAGCATGCTCTCGGTGAGCGACGTGGTGATCTCGGTTCTCGCCTGCAGGTAGATGTCGTCGGAGCTCTCGGTCGACGGGAACGCTTCGACCGTGTGCAGCAGGCGCGTCTTCTCGGAGAACTGGTGCGTCAGCTTGTAGGCCGCGCGGACCGCGACGAAATCGACCGACGGGTCGGCGTTACGGTAGTTCTCGTTCAAGTACGACAAACCGACTTCGGTCAGGAACGTCGTCGTGCTGTTGTCGACCCAGTTGTAGCCGAAGCCTGCGCCTGCCGAGTAACGCAGGTCCAGGTTCGCCAACGTGTCGCCGAGCGCGCGGGTCGTGACGAGCGCATAGAAGCGCTTGCTCAGGAAGTAGTCGTACTTCGCACCAGCACCGGCACGGCGCTGGTTCAGACGCCACTCACGGAAGGTGGCCGAGTTCGCATCGGTGTCCTTGTCCTCGCTGTAGTCCCACGAGCCGTCGACCGAGATACGGTCGCTCTCCGTGCGCTTGGTGGCGTCGAACAGCATGCCGAACGAACGGCGGGTGGTGTTGCCTTCCGAGTAGAAGCCGTTGAGCTTCAAGGCGCCCACCCAGGTCGGCTCCGGATTCGGCGGCGGATTGATCTGGCCGAGGCTGTCGATCGGCAGACGCGCGTCGCCGCTCAGCTTCAGGCTGCCGCCTTCCACGCCGAGGATGCTGCGCTTCATCAGTTCGCCGTCCTTCTTCAGGAGGTCGACCTGGGCCTGCGTCACCATGTCGCTGACGTTGCCCATCGGGACGACGACGTCCCCGAGCAGCGGCGAGTTGATGGTGACCTTGCCGTCGGCCATGGACTTGATCTGACCGGTGATCACGTCGCCATTGGCGAGCGTGATCTTGTCCTGGGCGAGAACTCCGGCGGAGAGGGCCGCGACGAGGGCGGCCTGAAGGGTGGTTCGCATGGTCATTGTGTCGAGAGGGCGCGGATCATCGCGAGGCTGTTCGTCGCCTCAAGCACAAACTCCCCATGACAACGAGCCCGTTCGCCGTGTCGCTGGACATTGGCGCGGTCGTGGCGAACGGCGATAGTGAGCCGATGACGACGGAACCCAAACCGCCCGCACCGCCGGATCGCAGTCTCGGCCAATGGCTGCGTGACATGCCGCGGTGGAAGAAGGTGGCGCTCGGACTCGCTGTCGGCACCGCCGTGGTCGGTGGTGTGATGAGCGCCATGCACGGTGGTGGTCACGGCAGCTCGGGCACGATGAGCGGCCTCGCGACGAGCCTCGGCGACAACCAGACGGGCAGCGCGAACGGTTCCGAGCCGGCGGCGAAGGGCGTGTTCCGCCTCGGTTTCAGCTTCGTGGCCGGCTTCTGCCTCGGCAGCTTCATCCGCGCCACCCTGCGCGTCGCCGCGATCGCGTTCGGCTTCTGGCTGCTGATGACGATGACGCTCAGCTACTACGGCATCCTGACCGTCGACTGGTCGCAGATGGACTCGCTGTGGAGCCGCTTCACCGCGAACGTCGAGAAGGAATGGGCCAGCATGCAGACGTTCATGACCGGCAGTCTGCCGGCCGCCGGCCTCGCCACTGCGGGTCTCGCCATCGGCCTGAAGCGCCACTGATCGCCGGATGGCCCACGTCGCGTCGCTGCTGGCGTTCCTGCTGCTGCTGGTGGACGGCTGCGCCTTGTTCGCACAGTCGCTGCCACAGCGCTATCGCGAGACCGGCGAGATCCGCTGGGGCGCCGACGCCGAGGGCGGGGCGCCGTTCGTGTTCGTCGACCCGAACAACCCGCGCGGCGGCGAGGTCGGTTTCGAGGTCGACCTGGCGGCGGAGCTCGGCCGCGTGCTCGGCGTGCGCTTCCGCCGCGTGCAGGTGCCGTACGAGAGCCTCGTGCAGGTGCTCGATCGCGGCGACTGCGACGTCGTGTTGAACGGCTTCGAGGCGACGCCGGCGCGCCGCGCGCTGGTGCGCCTGTCGCGGCCGTACTACGTGTTCCAGCAGCAGCTGTCGGTCGGGGCGAAGTTCGCCGACGTGCGCGGCCTCGACGACCTCGTCGGCAAGCGGGTCGGCGTGCTCGGCCAGTCGCAGAGCCACCAGTTGCTGCTGGCGCGGCCCGGCATCGAGATCGTCGTCTACGAGAGCAACGTCACCGCCTACGAGGACGTGGTGAACGGGCGCAGCGCCGCCTCGCTCGCGGACGTGCCGATCGCGCGCGCGCTGCGGCCGATGTTCCCGCAGCTGCGCGACGTCGGCGAACCGTTCGGCGCCTACCACTACTGCCTCGGCGTCCGGCGCTCCGAACCCGAGCTGCAGCGTGCGCTCGACGCGGCGATCGGCGCGCTGCTCGCCGACGGCAGCCTCGAACGCATCTACCGCCGCTGGTCGCTGTGGACCGATGCGCAGCAGACGCTCGGCGAACCCGCCGTGGCCTACGCCTACGGCGACGCAGCGGGCAGTGCGACGACGGCCGGCGACGGCGCGTTCGACTGGGGCATGGCGATGGCGCTGCTCGGCCAGGGGGCGATGCGCACGTTCGGCATCTCGGTGGTGTCGTTCGCCCTCGCCGTGCTGCTCGGCATGGCGGTGGCACTGTGGCGCCTGCACGGCCCGCGGCCGCTGCGCTGGCTGGCGGTCGTCTACGTCGAACTGCTGCGCGGCACGCCGATCCTCGTGCAGATGCTGTTGCTCTACTACGGCCTCGGCAGCATCGAGTGGCTGCAGCTCGGCGCCGTCGAGGCCGGCGTGCTCGGCCTGGCGCTGAACTACGCAGCCTACGAAGCGGAGATCTACCGCGGCGCCCTGCTCGCGATCCCGCGCGGCCAACGCGAAGCGGCGATGGCGCTCGGCTTCACCACCGCACAGATGCTGCGTCACGTCGTCGTGCCGCAGGCCCTGCGCCTGTCGTTGGCGCCGTCGACGAACGACTTCATCGCGCTGTTCAAGGACTCGTCGATCGTCATGGTCATCACCGTCGTCGAGCTGACCAAGCAGTACCAGATGCTCGCCAACCAGTCCGGACGGTTCATCGTGCTGGGCCTCGTGACGTCCGGGCTCTACCTGGCGATGAGCCTGCCCCTGGCGTTCCTGGCCCGCCGCTGGGAACGCGCGATGGAGAGGGACCACGCATGATCTCGTTGCGGGCGGTCACCAAGCGCTTCGGCGAACGCACGCTGTTCGGCGGGTTCGATCTCGACCTCGTGCCGGGCCGGACGACGGTGCTGATGGGCCGCAGCGGCAGCGGCAAGAGCACGCTGCTGCGGCTGCTGAACCAGCTCGAACGCCACGACGCCGGCACCCTGCGCTGCGGCGAGCTCGAGATCCCGGCCGGCTTGCCGCACGGCGAATGGCAGCGTCGCACGCTGCAGCTGCGGCGGCGCACGGCGATGGTGTTCCAGAGCTACCAGCTGTTCCCGCACCTGTCGGTGCTCGACAACGTCACGCTGGCGCCGCGCGTGGTGCGCGGGGCCGAGAAGCAGGCGATCGAAGCGAGGGCGCGCGAGCTGCTGGCGCAGGTCGGCATGGCAGGCGCCGCCGACCGCTTCCCGGCGCGACTCTCGGGTGGCGAAGCACAGCGCGTCGCCATCGCGCGGGCGCTGGCCACCGATCCCGAGGTGCTGCTGCTCGACGAGCCTACGTCGGCGCTCGACCCGAACAGCACCGCCGACGTCGTGGCGGTGATCGCCGACCTGAAGCGCCGCGGCATGACGCTGGCGATGGTCACGCACGACCCGGACCTCGGCCGTTTGCTCGCCGACCAGCTGGTCGAGCTGCCGACGCTCAGTTAGCGAGCGCTTCCGCGAACAGGAACATCGCCGTGCGCACCATCGGCGTGTTGAACACCCACTCTCCCTTCTCCTCGCCCTGTCGGATGACGTTCAGCTGCTTCATCCGCTGCAAGAAGTTGTCGAGCTTGCCGCGCTCGCTCGCACTGAGTCCCTCGGCGATCTTCGCCCGCGAGAAAGCCGGCGCCAGCGGGTCCTCCGCCGCGATCTTCTTCAGGATCGACCGGTAGTCGGCACTGTTGAGCTCGTCGACCACCTGGGGGCCGACGTACTTGCGCCAGAAGTCCTGGGCCGCGGCTCGGAGTGCGGCATCCACGTCGGCACTGTCGACGATCTGGTCGCTGTCGATCCAGAAGGCGTGGTCGCCGAGCATGTGCAGGATGCGGGGCTGCCCCGAGCCGTACTGCACCAATCGCTCGAGTGCGTCCTTCTTCACGCGCATGCCGGCGGATTCGAACGCACGAACGAAGAACTGGCTCGACTCCTCGCGGGACAGCGGAGGAACCTCGATGACGTCGAACAGGCGGCCGACAGGTTCGTGACAGGCCACGAGTTCCTTGCGGCGCTCGGCAGTTCCGCACAGGACGAGGCAGAGAGGCACCGAAGGCGCCTGCAGCGCGTTCCGATCGACGATCCCTTTCAGGAAGTGGGCGAACGGCGCATGCGAGGCGATGCCGTTGATCTCGTCGAGCACGAGGAACACGCCGGGCTGCATGCCGACTTCACCCGGGAGGTGCTGTAGAAGGCCACGCAGCGTCTCGAGGAATCCAGCCACGTCGGCGAGCCGCGGTGCCGCGGCGGCGACCTCCGACAGCTTCAGGCTGACCCCGAACAACTGCGCGCCGTCGACGAAGCGACCGAGCACGTCCTTCACCTTCGCCCAGAAGGAGCGGTTGCGATGGGCGGAGGTGACCAGCGACTTCAGGATCGACTCGGCGGTGCCGTCGAGGTCGCGCTGCCCGGCCATCGACGCACTGATCCCGAGCAGTCCATACTCCTGCTCCGCCGCCTGCAGGCAGTAGTTCGCCAGCGAACTCTTGCCGATGCCGTACTCCCCTTCGATGAAGAACACGGTCGGCTTGCCCAGCGCCGTCTGCCGGACCCCACGCTGCAGCAGGTGCGTGATCTGTGCCTGTCGCCCGACGAACAGCTCCACCGTCGCCGGTTGACCCGGCAGGAACGGGTTGCGCGGCTTGTCCAGTGGCGACATGCGGGTGTTCTACAGGTTGTCGAGGTACTTGCCCGGCTCGTAGTTGCCGAGGTCGAGGATCTTCGTGCAGATGCGATCGAGGAAGTAGCGGTCGTGGGAGACGACCACCATGCAGCCGGGGAACTCTTGGATCGCTTCCTCGAGCACGCGCAGGGTGTCGAGGTCGAGGTCGTTGGTCGGTTCGTCGAGCAGGATGCAGTTGCCGCCGCGGCGGAGCATCTTCGCCAGCTGCACGCGATTGCGCTGACCACCCGACAGCGAGCCGACGAGCTGCTGCTGGTCCTGGCCGGTGAAGTTGAACTTGGCGACGTAGCTGCGGCTGTTGACCTCGAACTTGCCGAGCTTGATCAGGTCCTGGCCCTCGCTGATCTCCTGCCACACCGTCTTCGTCGGATCGAGGCTCTCGCGCTCCTGGTCGACGTGGCAGAGGTCGACGGTCTGGCCGACGGTGACCTTGCCGCTCTGCGGCTGCAGGCGGCCGGTGATCATCTTCAGGCACGTGGTCTTGCCGGTGCCGTTCGGGCCGACGATGCCGAGGATGTCGCCCGGCTGCATCTCGAACGACAGGTTGTCGACGACGTTCTTCTTGCCGTCGTACGAGAAGCAGACCTTCTCGAAGCGGATGACGGTGTCGCCGAGGCGCTTGCCGGCCGGGATGTGCAGCTCGACCGTGTCGTCGCGCTCCTCGACCTCGGTCTCGAGCATCTTGTCGTAGTTCTTCAGACGCGCCTTGTTCTTGGTCGTGCGCGCCTTCGGGTTCATGCGGATCCACTCGAGTTCGCGCTCGAGGAACTTGGCACGCTTCTGCTCCTGCGTCTCCTGCGCCTCCATGCGCTTGGCGCGCTGGATCAGGTACTCGGAGTAGTTGCCCTGGTACGGGATCGCGCGGCCGTGCCAGATCTCGAGCATCCAGCCGACGACGTTGTCGAGGAAGAAGCGATCGTGCGTGATGCAGACGACCGTGCCCTTGTAGTCGCGCAGCGTCTCCTCGAGCCAGCGAACGGTCTCGACGTCGAGGTGGTTGGTCGGCTCGTCGAGCAGCAGCAGGTCCGGGTGCTCGAGCAGCGTGCGGCACAGAGCGACGCGGCGGCGTTCGCCACCGCTGCACGCCGACACGTTCTTGTCGCCGGCCGGCAGGTGCAGCTTGGTCATCGCCGTCTCGACGTGGCGGTCGAGTTCCCACGCGTCCTTCGCCTCGATCTCGTGCTGCAGCCGCTCGAGATCGGCCATGACCTTGTCCATCTCCTTCGGCGGCAGGTCCTCGCCGAGCTTCATGCTCAGGTCCTCGTGCTTCTTCAGCAGGGCGCGGACCGGCGCCACCGCGAGCTCGACGTTCTCGCGCACGGTCAGGCCTTCGGCGAGCTTCGGTTCCTGCGGCACGTAGCCGACGGTCTTGCCCTCGGCGAGGCGGGCCACGCCGTCGAACTCCTTGTCGACGCCGGCCATGATGCGCAGCATCGTCGACTTGCCGGCGCCGTTCTGGCCGATGACGCCGATCTTGGCGTTCTCGAGGAACACGAGGCTGACGTTCTGGAGGACCGGCTTCTTGCCTTGGTAGGCCTTGGTCAGTCGCTCCAGCGCGAAGATGGGCTTGTCGCTCATACGGGGGCGAGCAGGGTACGGACTCCCAGGCTGAGGTTCCAGGGGCGCCCAGGTCACGGCGAGCATCCGCCGCCGATCCCACCTTGCCGCGGCCGGGTCGGCGACGCCACGAGACGAACTGCAACCGCCGCTGGGCCACCGCGGTGGTGCGGCTAAGCTGCGCGCCGTGTTGGCGTTCCTCCCATCGCTCGGCTGGCAGGAGATGTTCCTGCTGATCGTCATCGGCCTGTTGCTGTACGGGCGCGACCTGCCGTCTGCCGGCCGCAAGCTCGGCAAGGTGGTGGCGCAGCTGAAGCGGACCTTCCACGACTTCAAGGACCAGATGGACCGCGACGAGTCGCTGCGCGAGGTGCGCAAGTCCATCGAGGAGGCCAAGCGCGAGGTCGACAACGCGGCGGCGCTGCCGCGGGCGGTCGCCGATCCAGGGCGCGCGCTGCGCGACCTCACGCACGAGGCGATGTCAACGCCGTTGCCGGAAGCGACCGACGGTCACCGCGACGGCGCGGGTTCCGGCACGAACGCCTCCAAGGCGAACTGATCGCCGGCTGCCGCGATCACGCGGGCGGTGGCGAAGCAGGCGGCGGCGTCTGCTGGCCCGCGGTCTTCGGCGGCGCCGTGGGCTTCAGCCCACCGCCACTCGGCGCGGGCGATGCAGGCTTCGCGGCCTCCACCTTCTTCTTCGGCGCGTCCTTGGCGACCGGGTCCTTCGTCGCCATGTCGCCGGCGTCGAAGATGCTCATCCAGTCGCCGTCGTTCGCCTTCGGACCCGCCGTGTTGCGCTTGCGCAGCGCCTCTTCGCGGCGCTTCTGCTCCGCTTCGAGCCACATCGGGTAGTCCTTGTGCATGTCGGTCAGGACCTTCTTGTTCTCCGAGATCAGACCGACGTAGGGGAACAGGTCGCAGTTGTGCTCGCGCTGGATCTTGGCCATGTCGTCGAACGACAGCATGACCGGCATCGCGATGCAGACGATGTCGCCGAACACGTCGAGCGGCACGATCGTGTGCTGGAACAGCACTTCCTTCGGCAGCCGCTTCTTCGCTTCGTCGCTGATCTGGTAGTTGGCCGCCATCAGGAACGGCAGGTTGAAGTGCTCGGTGACGAGCTTGGCGAGGTCCCACTCGGTGATGTGGCCGCCGGTGACGAGGATCTGCGCGAACGCCTCGCCGTTCTTGTCCTGCGCGTAGAGGGCATCGGTGATGACCTCCGACGAGACCACCGCACGCTCGGTGAGGATCTCGGCGAGGCGAACCGATGTGAGTTTCTCGATGCCCTTCACGCGGCCTCCCATCGGCCACGTCCCGGCCGGCTCTTGAGGCGCAGCCGCGGTGCCGACGAACGTTCCGCGCTTCGTCGCCGGATCAGGCGTAGACCAGGAACGTCAGCCCGGCGTGCACGGCGAGCACCAGCGCCATGCCGACGACGATCGCCCGGTTGACGGCCTCGCCGACCTCGGCGCCCGAGCGCTTCGGGCCGGTGCCGAGGTGGTAGCAGGTCACGGCGATCAGGTAGCCGGAAAGCGTCGTCTTGGCGAGCACGACCAGCACGTCACGCGGATCGACGCTGGCGAACCAGGCCGTCGCCCAGCCGACTGTCGTGAAACCCGACACCATGCGCGCAGCCAGGAAACCGGCGGCCGACGCCGCGACGACGCCGGCCAGCGTGACCAGCGGCATCGCCACCACCATGCCCCAGAGCAGCGGCGTCAGCAGGTAGTCCGCGGGGCGGATGCCCATCGTCTGCAGCGCCGCGATCTGGTTGGTGCGCTTCATCGTGCCGAGCCGCGCGGCAGCGCCGGCGACCATGCGCGCGGTGAAGAAGAACCCGCTCAGCAGCGGCACCAGCACCGCCGTCGCCACCTTGCCGGTGCCGGTCAGCAGGCTCGACTCGAAGCCGCCGTGCACCGGGTTGTTCTTCAGTGCGAAGAACGTCGACAGGCCGCCGATGACGGCGCCGGCGATGGCGACGAACACGATCGGCTCGCAGACGCAGCGCGCCACCGTACGCAGGACGAGGCCGAGTTCGAACGGCGGCAGCCGCCGCAGCGACTCGAGCACCGTCTCGCCGATCGCCGCCAGCCGCAGCAGCAGGCGCCGCAGCGCGTGCACCGCCGCCGGTTCGCCGGCCTGCACGGCGCCGCTGCGGCGCACGTTCTCGGCCGGGCTCGGCTGGTAGTCGGGCCGTTCGAGGCGCAGTGTGCGCTGCTGGCGATCGAGCACGAGCACGCCGTCGGCGATGCCGGCGAACGCGTCGAGATCGTGCGTGATGACCAGCGTCGTGCGCTGCGCGTCCTGGTCGTGCGCTTCGCGCAGCAGCTTGGCGATCGTGCGCGCCGCCTCGGCGTCGAGACCGGCGGTCGGCTCGTCGCACAGCAGCAACCGCGGCGACTGCGCCAGCGCGCGCGCGACCGCCAACCGCTTGCGCATGCCGCCCGACAACTGCGCCGGTCGTTCGGGTGCGTGCTCGAGCCCGACCTGCGCCAGCAGGCCCACCGCCAGCTTCGGCGAACGATCGGCCGCGCGCAGCGCCAGCTCGACGTTCTCGCGCGTCGTCAGTTCGTCGAGCAGGCCTTCGTCCTGCAGGATCGCGGCCACCTGGTCGCGCAGCGATTCGGGATGCTCGTCGGTGACCGGCTCGCCCCAGGCCAGCAACTCGCCGCTCATCTTCGGCGCCGGTTCGCGCGTCTCGACGAGGCCGGCGAGGATGCGCAGCAGCGACGACTTGCCGCCGCCGCTGGCGCCGACGAACACGTAGAAGCCGTGCGTCGGCAGCTCGAGGTCGACGTCGGCGAGCAGCACGTCCTCGCCGTCGGGACGCCGATGGGCGAGCCCGAACTTGCGGAACACCAGCGCCGGGCCGTGCTGTTCGCTCATGGCGTCACTGCGGGCGCAGGTCGGCGGGAACGTTCGCCAGCGGCACCACCTGCACCGGCTCGGGGCGCGCCCCGAGGATGCCGACCGCGCGGCCACCGCTGCAGACGGCGCCTCCGAGCTTCTCGCCCGGCGCGGCGGGCAGCTGCGGCTCGGCGGCGAGCGGCAGACCGTTCGGTCCCGACGCGCGCAGCTCGACCGCACCGGCGATCCCGGCCGCGTCGAACGACAACTTCGCCGCCGGCGTGCACACCAGGTCCGGCGGCACGTCGTCGAGCACGAGGGCGGCGAGGTCGGCACCGTTCGGATCGACCCAGACGCGACCGGCGCGATGCACGCTGCCGCCGGCGAGCTGCACCTTGATCTGTTCCTCGTCGACGTCGGGATCGCCACCGAACACGTCGGTCTCGGTGAACGCGCCGTCGACCAGGCTGCGCGCGGTGACGACGATGGCGCGGCCGGCGCGATCGAGGAACAACAGCCCGTTGCCCTGGCGATGGATCGGATCGTCCGGACTCCAGGTGTCGCGTTCCACCGCGGTGTAGGTGATGGCGACGGTGACGACGTCGTCGGCCACCGGCTCGCGCGCCCGCACCGTCTGGCGCAGCGCTTCGTTCGGCACCGCCGCCGGCTCCGCCTCCGGCCGGCTGGTGCGCGCCGCGGCACGGTAGCCGTCGGTGACCGGCGCCCCGACGCCCGGCGCGCTGTAGTAGCTGACGTAGGGCGACAGCAGCGAACCGACGTCGCCGACGGTGAAGCCCGAGAACAAGGCACCGCTGACGTAGGGCCGCGCGACCCAGAACACCGACTTGTCGGTCACCGTCTGCCGATGCTTGCGGGCGATGCGCAGCGTCACCTCGACGTGCGTGCCGGTCGGCGCCAGTTCGACCGAACGCACGTCGCCGGTCGGCATGCCGCGGAAGAACACGGTCGAACCGGCGCGCAGCCCGTGGTTCTCGGGCACCAGCAGGCTCATGAGCAGGTCGCCGTGGCCGACCGGTTCGAGCGCTTCGGTCTCGGCCAGCGCCGGCGGTCGTTCGCGCCCGGCCAGCAGGCTGCCGGCGACCAGCGGCGAGCCGCGTTCGCTCGGTGTGTGGAACGCGAGGTAGGAGTCGCGCACCAGCGTGTCGAGCCCGGTGGCACCGTCGGTCAGGCCGGCGAAGCGCGGCGTCACGATCCAGAACGCGCTGTTGACGCACGCGTGCTCGGCGGCGTGCGGCTGCAGCACCACCTGCGCCACCGCCTTGCCGCCGTCCTTGGCGATCGTCACCGCGCGCACGGTGCCGACGGTGACGCCGCGGAAGCGCACGTCGGCGCCGGCCCGCAGGCCGCGCGCCTCGCGGAACTCGACCTGCAGCGCCATGCCGGGCAGCTGGTCGAGGTTGCGCAGGAGCCGCACCATCCAGAACGCGCCGGCGATCGCCGCCAGCAGCGTCAACGTTCCGATCAGATAGCGCAGACGATGCATGGGCAGGCCTCGCGAGGATGGCAGCGCCCGGTGGCCGGGGCGCTCGGGAACGTGGCCGACGGCGGCCTCGCAACCGTCGGTGGTCTTCGATCCGCGACTTTGCGAATCCTCCGACCACCTGTGCGCAGCGACGCCGGCAGCCGGCCGGTGTCACTGCGCCGGCCGGTGTCACTGCGATCAGATGTCGATGTTGG
>ERZ1066117.172-NODE-172-length-65762-cov-13.691935_pt1 | contig 65762 bp, 53 predicted proteins | sample MGYA00382764_ERZ1066117 | MGnify/ENA primary metagenome ERZ1066117 (study PRJEB33369, sample SAMEA5778347) | biofilm metagenome | biome: Industrial cooling water; feature: Water cooling tower basin; material: Biofilm | place: United Arab Emirates | collected...
GCCTCGAGCGGCGGGAAGCCGAAGCCTTCCCATGCCGACGGGTAGGCCAGCGCCGCGGCGTGCTGCAGCAGCGGCCACAGCGCCGCGTCGTCGACGTCTTGCCGCCACGTCAGCCAGCCGTCGGCGGCGGCTTCGCGCAGGGCGGCGACGATCGCGTCGCACTGCCAGCCGATGCGGCCGACGACCAGCAGCTGCGGCCGCGGGGCGGGCAGCTGGCGGAACGCAGCGAGCAGCGCCAGGTGGTTCTTGCGCGGCTCGATGGTGCCGACGCACAGCACGTAGGGACGGTCGCCGAACGGTGCCGCGGTGGCCTTGCCGTTCGCGGTGCGCGGAGGAACATGGTCGGCGCCGAACGGGATCACGTGCGTCGGCGGTGCCTCCGGCGCGAACGCGCGCAGGTCCGCGGCAGTCGCTTGCGACGGCACCACCAGCGCCGCGGCGGCGGCGATGGCGGCGCGGGTGCGATCGCGCAGCACGGCGGCGTCGTCACCGTGCCAGCGCGCATCGCGCACGAACGCGAGGTCGTGCACGGTCAGCACGACGCGGGCGCGGCTCACCGGCGGCATCACGTAGTCCGTCCAGTGGAAGACCGGCATGCCGCCGGCCAGGCGGTCGGCGCCGAGCCCGCAGCGGGCCAGGAACGGCAGGCCGCGGCCCGGGATCGGCAGCCGATGCAGATTCGCGCGCGGTGGCAACGCCAGCGGCACGCGCGCGCGCGCGAGGCTGTGCGCGAACAGGTGCACGGTGACGTCGTCGCGCGCCGCGAGTGCGTTCGCCAGTTCGCGGGTCGCCCGCCCGATGCCCGCCGGCGACAGCAGGGCCGGGCGGTAGTCGAGGGCGATCGGCGTGGGCATTGGCGCGGTGGACGGAGCGGGCGCTATCCTGCTTCCACCCGACCCCGGCATGCAACGCGGCTCCGTGCTCTTCCTGCTGTTCGTTGCCATCGCCGCGCTCGGCGGCTGGCTGTGGTGGACCACCGGGGACGTGCTGCCGCCGCCCGGGCCGACGCCGATCGCGCCGAACGAGGCGAACCAGACGAACGAGCCGCTGCCGTCGGTGTCGTCGCCCGGATCCGGCACGACCCAGGCCCAGGACCCGTTGCCGCCGACCGGCGTGCGGGTGCGCGTCGAGGTGGTGGTGCGCGAACGCTTCGTGCCGCCGCCGGTCCCGCGCGTTGCCGCTCGCCAGAAGGTCGACGGGGCGCCGCTGCCCGCCGCGGTCGTCGCGGGTGCCGGCGCGGGCCTCGACGCCGCGGCGGCCGGCAACGCCGGCAGTGCGCTCGTGGTGATCGACACGGCCGCCGGGCGCGCCGCGCGCATCGTGGCGCTGGCGGCCGGCGAGTCGGCGGTCTACGAGGTCGCGGGCTCCCTGGCGGTCCGCGGCGTCGTGCGCGGCGGCGACGGCCTGCCGCTGCGCGACGCGCGGGTGTGGTTCGGCGAGTACGGACCCGACGGCCAGCGCCGCGAGGCGATCACCGACGCGACCGGCGAGTACGAACTGCCCGTGCTCGCCGGCTTTGGCGTGCCCTGCATCGTGCAGGCCCCGGGCCATGCGATCGCCGCGCGCACGCTCGTCGTCGCGGCACCGCCGCCGGTCGTCGACGTGGTGTTGCAACCGGGCTGCACCATCGACGTGCAGATCGCCGGCTTCGCGCGCGCGATGACGACGGCGCGCGCGTTCGTGCTGCCGCGCGGCAGCGTGGCGACCGAGCTGGCGCAGTGGCCGTTCTGGCTGCAGACGCTCGACGGCGGGGCGCCGCTCGACGCTGCCGGTCGCGCGGCGATCGCCGGCTTGCCGCGCGCCGGGGAGGTCGCGGTGCTGGTACGCCATCCGGAAGCGCCGCTCGGCGGCAGTGTGCCCGTCGTGCTGAAGGGCGAGCGCGCGCGTGCCAGCGTGCCGTTGGTCTACGCGCCGAGCACACGGAACGGCCGTGTCGTCGACGGCGAACGTCGTCCGCTGGCCGGTGCGTCGTTGTGGGCGGCCAGTGGCGCCGCGCCGCTCGGCGACGGCAACTCGCAGCGTCTGCTGCCGCCGCATCTCGAGGCGCGTGGCACGGCGACGACGACTGCGGTCGACGGCTCGTTCACGCTCGGCCTGCCTGGCGACGCGGCGGGTGCGCGGGTGCTGGTGCGTTGCGCCGGTCACGCCGGCCGCGACTTCGCCGCCGCCGCCGTCGCCGAAGGTGCCGAGCTCGTGCTGCCGAGCTGGGTCGGCGGCGAGCCGCAGTTCACGCTGCAGCCGCCGGCGGGCGGCGGCGCGTGGACCGCCGAGTGCGACCTGTCGGGCGGCGTGCGCGAACGGCTCGACGCCGGCCAGTCGTTCCGGCTGTCGCTGCCGCACGCCGGCCGCTTCTCGTTCGTGCTGACGTTGTTCGACGGTGCCGAGGTGGTCGCGGTGCGCACGCTCGCCGACGTCGACGTCACCGGTCCGATCGAACTCGAGCCGCCGAAGCGCCCCTGATCGCGCCGGTGCCATCGGCCGCCGGTGGCGTCGATGGCATCGACGGCGACGGCGTCCCAGAGCTGGATCGCCGACGTCGCCGGTGCCGCCGCACGATCCGCGGCTCTCGTCGCGTGGCCGCGCACCGTCGCCGGCCGCGCTCGCCAGCGTGAGGTAGTGTTCGGTGTGCGTCGCGTGTGTGCGCGGCGCCAACCTCGTGTGGCTTCGTTGTGTGGTGGGGGGATCGGACCTGCAGCCAGGTCCGGTCCCCACTTTTCTTTCCGCCCCCGGCCCACGGTGCTACGGTCGAGCCGGTGAGCATCCTGCGCGATCCGGTCCACGGCGACATCGAGCTGACCAAGGACGAGCTGCGGCTCGTCGACACCGCCGAGTTCCAGCGGCTGCGCGGCATCAAGCAGCTCGGCAGCGCCAGCCTCGTCTATCCGGGTGCGGTGCACACGCGCTTCGAGCACTCGATCGGCACGCTGCACGTCTGCGAGCAGCTGCTGCAGGCCTGCAACAAGAACGCGGCGCGCGACCCGGCCGGCTGCCATCGCGTCGGCGACGACGAACGGCGCGTGCTGCGCATCGCCGCACTGCTGCACGACGTCACGCACATTCCGTACGGGCACAACATCGAGGACCAGACCGGGCTGCTGCCGCGGCACGACCGGCCCGAGCGCTTCGCCGCGATGCTCGGCGACACCGAGCTCGGCGCCGAACTCGACCGCCAGGGCCATCGCGCCACGGTGCTGTCGATCCTGACCGGCGACGGGCCGGCGGTGCCGCCGTTCTGGCGGCAGGTGGTCAGCGACACCATCGACGCCGACCTGCTCGACTACCTGCGCCGCGACGCGCACTTCACCGGGCTCGAGCTCCGCTACGACCGTCGCGTCGTCGACTACTTCCGCGTCGACCGCCACAGCCAGCAGCTGTTCGTCGACTGCGAGAAGAACGGCATGCTGCGCGAGGACATCGTCAGCGAGCTGCTGCGCGTGCTCGAGTGCCGCTACCACTTCAGCGAGCGCGTCTACTACCACCACGCGAAGATCGCCGCCGGTGCCTTGCTGTCGCGCATGGTCGAGATGGCGCTGCGCGCCTCGGCGCTGACCGCCGCGGACCTGCAGCAGCTGACCGACGAAGCGCTGGTCTGGCGCCTCGGCCAGCTCGATCTCGGTGAGGCCGCGGCGACCGAACGGCTCCGTCGCTTCGTCGGTCGCTATCGCCGCCGCGCGCTCAGCAAGCGCGTGCTGGTGCTGCCCTACTACCAGAACCAGGATGTGCAGGAGGAGCTGCTGCGCACCTACTTCACGCCGGGCCAGCCGGAAGCGCGCTGCCGCTGGGAGGCCGAACGCGAAGCCGAGGCGAAGGCGGCGTTCGGGCAGGCGATCGACGTGATGCTCTACTGCCCGAAACGGCGCATGCAGCTGAAGGAGGCGAAGACGCTGGTGCGCTTCCCCGGCAGCGGCGCGCGCACGCTGCCGCTCGACGCGTTCGTCGACGACATCCCGCGCCTGCGCGACCTCGCCGACAGCTATCCGCGCATGTGGAAGCTGTACGTGTTCACGTCGCTCGAGGACAAGGCGCAGCGGCGCAAGCTGCAGCAGATGTGCCTCGCGGCGCTGCCGGCGGGCTGTCGGAACGCGTTCGTGCTGTGAGTGTCAGGAGTCGGTGCCCGACCGGCGACTCGGCAGGTCGCCGAGCACGCTCTCGATCTGCTCCAGCGCCGAACGCAGGTCGTCGGCGATCTCCTCGGCGAGCACGTGCGGGTCGGGCAGGTTGGCGGAATCCTCGAGGCTCTCGTCGCGCAGCCAGAACAGGTCGAGGCTGACCTTGTCGCGCGCCAGGATCTCGTCGAGGGTGTAGGACCGCCAACGGCCCTCCGGGCTCAGCTCCGACCAGGTCGCCTTGCGCTTCTGTCGCCCCTCCGGCTGGTAGCAGGCGACGAAGTCGTCGAGGTCGGCCCGCGTCATGCGTTTCGTCTTCAACGTGAAGTGCACGTTGGTCCGCAGGTCGTAGACCCAGAGGGTCTTGGTCCACGGCTTCTCGCTGCCGCGCTTGCGGTCGAAGAACAGCACGTTCGCCTTCACGCCCTGCGCGTAGAAGATGCCGGTCGGCAGCCGCAGCAGGGTGTGCACGTCGCACTCGTGCAGCAGCTTGCGCCGCACGACTTCACCCGCACCGCCTTCGAACAGGACGTTGTCGGGCACCACGACGGCGGCGCGACCGTCGATGTCGAGCAGCGACTTCACGTGCTGGACGAAGTTGAGCTGCTTGTTCGACGTGGTCGTCCAGAAGTCGGGCCGGTTGTAGCTGATCGACTCCTTGTCGGTGTCGCCCTCGTCGTTGACGACCGTGATGCTCGACTTCTTGCCGAACGGCGGGTTGGTCAGCACGACCTGGGCATGGTGCTTCGGCTCGTTGCGCAGCGCGTCCTCGGTGACAAGCGGCGGCGCATGCTCGTCGTCCGTCGGCCCGACGCCGTGCAGCAGGAGGTTCATCGCACACAGGCGCGACACGCCGTCGACCAGTTCGACGCCGCGCAGCGCCTCGTAGCGGAGGTGCTTCTTCTGATCGCGGTCGAGCTTGTAGGTGCGCACGAGGAAGCTGTGCGCGGCGAGCAGGAACCCGCCGGTTCCACACGCAGGGTCGGCGACGACCTCACCGGGCCGCGGGCGCACGCATTCGACCATCGCGTCGATCAGCGGGCGCGGGGTGAAGTACTGGCCGGCACCTCCCTTCACGTCCTGGGCGTTGCGTTCGAGCAAGCCCTCGTAGGCGTCGCCCTTGACGTCGGCCGCGAGGTTGAGCCAATCCTCCTTGCCGATCAGTTCGACGATCAGCTGGCGCAGCTTCGCCGGGTCTTGGATCTTGTTCTGCGCCTTTCGGAAGATCAGGCCGAGCATGCCGCCCTGGCGACCGAGCAGGCCGAGGGTCTCGCGGTAGTGCTGCTCGAGCTTGCTGCCCTCCATCTGCGCACTGGCGAGGTCCGACCAGCGTGAGCCCTTCGGGATGGCCTGCTTCTCGCCGGTGAGCTTCTCGCGCTCGTCGGCCATCTTCAGGAACAGCAGGAAGGTCAGCTGCTCCAGGTAGTCCTGGTAGCTGAGGCCGTCGTCGCGGAGGACCTGGCAGTAGCTCCAGAGCTTCTGCACGAGGCGGTGGCTGGCTTCGATCATGGTGGTCTCAGAACTTCCACCGCATCTCGCGGATGAAGTCGAGGAGGTTGATGCATCGGACCCCGAACCGACGGCAGGCATCGGGGATCTTGGGCGCCGTTGGCTTGGCGTGTTCCTCGGTGACGGCCGTGGCACCTCGCACACGAGCCAATGCGACCACGAAGGGATCCGCCTGCCCGCGGCCCTTCTTCAGGTCGACCAGGGTCGGAACCTCGGCGGAAACCTCGAGGGCGGCAGCCTGCACGTCTTCGGTCAGCGCGACGAACAACCCGCGGTGCAGCTTGCACCAGGCATGCAGGCCGTCGTCCTTGCGAGACACCTCTTCCAGCACTTCGTCAGGCGCGATGACGTGGCCTGTCTCGACCGCCTGTGTGAAGCGCTCCCAGAATGTGGTGAACACCTCGATCGGGTAGGCGCGGGTCGCAGCGTGCATCAGCGCGCTGCTGTCGAAGCAGTAGATCGTCTCGGCCAACTCAGCCGGCCTCCGCAACGACGAGCTGCTCGATGGCCGGGAGATGCTTCAGCTTCACGCCGAGGTAGCCGGCGAGGGTGCTCGCGCTGATCAGTTCGGCATGGAAGGCCGACAGAACCAGTCGGACGAACGTCGCACCAGCCGACGAGACGAGGCGTTTCGGCAACGGCACTGGACCACCGCCCAAAGGTGCAACCGCTCCGAGTCGCTTGGAACGCCATCGCTCGTAGAAGTCCTTCGACGCCAACTCGAGCGCAACCAGCCGCCGGAGCACGACCTCTTGGCTGACCCAGAACCGGCGTGAGATCCGCTGCAGCTCCGGGTCCGGCCATGCCGCCCGATACGCCTCAGCCTCCTGAGCGAGCTCGTCGGTGGGTACGAGCAGTTCCCCGGCGAATCGGTTGCACCAGGCTTCCTCGGCGGCCCCTTCGCCCATGTCGCACACGGCACCCTTGCGCCGCACCAGGTGGCCCAGCTCGTGCGCCAACGTGAACACGCGCGCCACCGCTGCATCGGCGCTGTTCATCGCGATCACGGGCAAGGGCTCGTACCAGCAGGAGAAACCGCGGGTCTCCTCGACTGCGACGCCGCTGATCTGGAAGACCAGCACACCTTGCGCCTCGATTCGCCGACGCCAGGCCCGCAGGGCCGCGTATGGCTCACTCCAGCTCTTGCGAACGCTCGCATCGATGCCGAGCCGCTCCCGGACCCGCTCCGCAGCAGCCTCCGGTGAAGCGTTCCGAGCCGCGTCGAGATCGAACCGGGGCGGCAGTTCGTGCAGCTCGGCACCAAGGTCCAAGGCGATCTCGCGGCGCGATGCCGCCTTCCTGAGCTCGACGATCAGTTCCGGCGACGGGTCGCGCGGCGAACCCGGCAGGCGGCGGAAGTCGGCGACAAGCTGCTGCTCTCGCGGCGGTTCCGGCAGAAAGAGGGCTGCCAACGGTCGTCGATACGCTGCCGCCAGCTTGCGAACCTGCGCGATCGTCGGTCGCTCCGCTTGCGGCTCGTGCTCCCAGCCAGCCAGTCGCGCGGCATCGACATCCGCGGCCTGCGCCGCCTCCTCGAGACTCATGCCGATCGACTCGCGTGCCCAGAGCAGCATGCGCGGGGAGACCAGGGCTGGAATGGACTTGGGCATGGGAGGGACGTCGCCGTCGCTGGTTAGGCTATCGGGGCTACCCTTCTACCACCGGCGATTCAGAACCGCTCTCGCCAGGGCCATCGGCGCCGTCTGAGCCTGCTTTTGTTGTCGGCGAATGACCGCGGATCTCCCGAAGGAAGGACAGGAAGTCTTCGAACGAATCTGCTTCTGGCCAATCGCCGGCAAGCGCGTCGAGATCCGTCACTGGCGAGACACCTTGGCGGCAGGCCAGTTCGTCCACGCTCAGGTTGTCCCAGAAGCCACCGAAGCGCGGATCAGGTTGGGGTTCGGTCGGGCTGGGCATCAAGGTCCTCTTGGAGGTAGGGAGTGGAGCGCGGCAACGACGACCAGCAGGCAGCTCGACATCAGAGTTGCTCCGGCGTGCGGCTTCGCCTCGTCGTGGCTCGGGTAGATCAGGTCGTCGTCGAGGTAGTCGTGGTGCGCGGCGTAGTTGCGCAGGATGAGCGCGTTCAGGTGTGCGGCGACGAGGTGGTCGGCTTCGGCCGACCCGGTGCCTACCCCCGAAGACGGGATCGTCAGATCATCGGCCGATCGCTGCTGGTGCAGCTTCGTTTCGTCCAGCAACTCGGAGAAGCGCTTGCCCGCAGCGTTCAGGTGGGACTTGGCAGCACGCCGCACGGAGCGTTGGACCGCGGCCCGCACGATCGGCTTGACGTCCGGCTCGGGCTTGCCAATCTCCGCATGCACGTGCCGGAGCAGGCGCTCCGTGTGCAGGCCGATCAGGTTGAACTGCTCGATGCGTTCGTTGGCCGCGATGGTCTGGTCGGCCAGCCTGTCGGCATCGCGGGGCTGCAGTTGGTCGTGCAGGCGCACCCAGGCGAGGCAGAAGCGACGCAGCGGTGGGCAGGCGTCCCAATGCTGGGCGAGCAGGTCGGCGAACTGCGACTCACTCAGCAGGTATGGCCTTGGGAAGTCGCGCTGGTAGTGGGGAGCCTGCTGGGCGAAGTCACGTCTAGCGGTCCACTCCTCGTGGGGAAGCGCATCGATGAGATCGGATGAGTCGCCGCCCCCAAGGTTCCCCGAGAACCAGAACGGATCGAATGGGTCGACCGGCGCGCCGCTCAGGTCGCTCCACAAGCGCACCGCGCACTGGATGTCGTGCTGGAGGCTGAGCATCAGGTTCGGACCGGCCACCGGTGGCGCATCCGTCCAACGCTGCCACAGCCGCAGCAACACGTCGCGAATGCCCTGCTTGACCTCGGCTGCGTCGATGCCACGCTGCGCGGCGAAGGCTCGCGCTCCGGCGCGCACGTCTCGGGCGAACGACTCTCGCCGGCAGCAGCGAGCCATGATGGTCCGGTAGCAACCGACGATGTCGAAGAACGCACCCCACTTCTCCCACCGGTCGGCGAGTTGCTTGGCGTTCTGGTCAAACTCCATCGCGAGTTCGCGCAGGTAGGTGTCCTGCGAACGGAACTGGTCGGTGAGTCCGTGCAGGGTGACGACTGTGCTGCGGACCAGCTCGGTGGCGTGGTAGACCTGCCAGTGGGCGAAGAAGTCGATCCACGGACGCACTACGCGCTGGTCACGAACATGGGTGAAGGCAGCTGGCTCCGGGTCGCGAGTCGGATCGAGCGCCTGCCGCCGGGCGCAGGCCGTCGTGGCATCCTCGAGATCGTCGAGCCAGTGCATCCACAGCTTGTTGGGCGGCGTGTCGCGGTCGGGGAGCGTGCACGTGGCGTTGGTCCAGACCTCGAGGCCCCAAAGGTCGGATGGCGGGCAGTGCTCCTCGCCTGTGATGGGATGCGACGGGAACGTCGTCCACGACTGCAGGGCAGCCACGGGAATCGCCACCCGAAGCCGAGGTCGCAGCCAGCCACGCGCAGCGGCCACGCGCAGCGAGAGATTGGTCGGCAGCTTGACCCCGACCTTATTCAGCTCGCTCCCAAACTGCGAAAGCTCGGCGGATTGCGGGGCCGCCAGGTAGCGACAGTTCATGTCGCCGGTGGACACCCGGATGCTGGTCATCGCCGTGCAACGGGTCCAGCAGCTTCGTCGTCATCGGGGTCGACGAGGCGACCTTCGAAGGCCCACTTGAGGATGGACTGCCGCAGGCGGGCGATGCGAGCGAGCTGGGCCGAGACCTCACCGTCAATGGCATCAGTCATTGAGAGCTGCCGGCCGGCAGAGTCCACAATCCGGTCTTGCTCGCGCTGCGGCGCAAGAGGGAATGGGGACGCTCTGAACTTCTCCAAAGTGAGGTGTGCGATGTTCGTCGTGATGGAGCCAAGGCGCATGAACACGCCATTGCGCACATGGGAACGGAACACCAGCTGGGCGTACTCAGATGACGGGCCGCCTCTGAGCGGTCGGAATCGATGTAGAGTCTTCTGGAAGCAAAGGGCTTCCGGGCCGCCACGGAAGATCGCACTCTGCCCCAGCAGCTCGGGGCTCTGTCCCTCACTCACCAAGATGTCGCCGGCCTTCAAGCAGTACTTTGCGAAGTGCTCGTCGTCGAAGTCCATCTGCTCGACATCCGAGAAGTCGATGCGGTCGTCCTTGATGTTGGCGACTCGCAGGTAGGGCCGGGAAAAGCGACCCGTGAGATACTGAGGAGCCCGCTGCCGCCCCAGCAACACGTCGCCGACAGCGTCGACGGAGGTCCAGCACCAGCCCTCGGGCAGCTCGGGTAGGTCAGTCGTGTCCGGCGCGGCGGGTTCTTCGTACTTCGCCTTCCAGCGGCCGTCGGTCGGCGGCTTGCCTTTGGCCTTCAGCTTGGCGAGTTCGGCTTCTTCCCAGCGGCGGCGGCGCTCGGCGAGGATGCGCTTCAGCAGGACGGAGGCGGGTTCGTAGCTGCGGCCTTCCTTCTTCGCGAGTTTGGCTTCGGTCGGGACGAGGCGGCCTTCGACGGCGGCCTTCAGCACGGAGGCGCGATAGCGCTCGAGGTTGCGCTGCACGCGCTCCAGCGTCGCGGTCGCGGCGTCGAGGCGGGAGAAGTGGGATTCGATCGTCGATGCAATCTGCTGTTGCTCGTCCTGCGGCGGGGTTGGCAACGCAATCGTGCTGAGGTTTGCCTTCGAGATGCGCTTACGAGTAGATCCTGCTTGCAGTGACGAAACCTCGGCGCGGAACTGCGGCGAGTTGATGAAATGCATCAGCCAAGGCGTGTGCAGAGGCGCCGATCCTGGTCGCACGATGCAGACGTCGACCACCGTCACGCACGGTTGCTTTGCCCCAGGGAACAGGCAAGCGCGCCCGAGCGGGTCTGGCATGCGCGCGATCATCACATCGCCCTTCTCCAGGAATGTGCACCGGAGTTCGGCGGCCTTCGCTCGCGTCATGTAGCGGTCTGAGCGATCCCGGAACACTCCGTCACCAACGTCAGCCAACTGCGTCAGCCGAACTTCGCCGTTTGGATCCTGGTCCACCGATTCAACCCAGTCGCCATCGGTGAGCACGCCGTCATCGCCAACCAACTCCGGTAGAGTTGCGAGTCGCCATCCGCGAGGGAGCCCGTCCGTGTGGCCACTCATGCCGCCAGCACCTCGTTCACCTCACGCAGCACCTCCGCCAGCTTCCCACCGAATACCAGCTGCGCCCGTCCGAGCCCACCCTCCTGCAAGAACGGCACCCCATCGAAGTCGTCGATCGTGATCTCGACACTCGTCGCCACTTGCTCGCGGATCATCTCCAGCCACTTGACCTGCTCGGACGTGAATCGTCCACCCTGCTTCGCGAGCCACGACGCGAACCGCGCCTGCACGGTCTCCGCGAACGGTACCAGTTCGTCGTCCTGCTTCAGCGCGTAGCGCACCAGCGACACCACGTCGACGAGCATGCGCCGCGCCGAGGCCCCGCGCACCCGATCGCGCGCCAGGATCTCGTAGGCGCGCCACAGCTGCTCCTGCGAGCAGCCGACCGGTGCTTCGCCCAGCGCTGCGGCGAGCGCCTTGATGTCGTCGTAGCGCAGCCGGCGCCGGTGCGGGACCGAGTAGAAGAACTGCAGCGCCGCGATCTCGTCCTTCTTGTCGGCGACGAACTGTTCGAAGCGCTGCACCAGGGCCTGCGCCTTCTGCTTGGCTTCGGGGGAGAAGCCGGCCTCCAGCAGTTCGTCGCGGCTGACCGGGTCGATCACCTGGTCGCATTCCTGCCGCACGGTGACCAGTACGTCGCACAGCGTCGGGTTGTCGAGCAGTGGCTTCACGGCGGCGGCGACCAGGGCGGCCTTCGCGGCGGCGAGTTGCGCGGCGTCGGGGGGTGTGGCGGGGTCGAGCTGGAAGCGCTGGCGGGCGGTGGCTTCCTGCGCGTCGGCGTCGAGCGCGTGCACGAGCCCGTGGCTGATCGAGGCGAGCGTCAAGCCGCCGGAGGCGCGCAGCAGCCGATCCTGTTGCGCCGCCGAACAGCGGCGGTCGAGCCGCGTCAGGCGGGAGACCAGCGAACTCAGCGAGGCGTCGTCGGTGTGGCCGCCGCGGATGCGTTCCAGCAGCGTGCGCAGCGGCACTCCGGGTTGCTGCTCGAGCGGCTGCGACTCGGCGAGCCAGTCTTGTTCGGTGACGCCGACGCAGTCGACCACGACGAAGTGCGTCTTGTGCACCGGTTCGCCGGCGATGTGCTGCATCGTCGTCGCAGGGCAGATGCGCACTCCGCGCCCCTTCATCTGCTCGAACAGCAGCCGGCTCTTCACCATGCGCAGGAAGACGACGACCTCGACCGGCTTGATGTCGGTGCCCGTCGCGATCATGTCGACGGTCACGGCCATGCGCGGCATGAAGTCGTTGCGGAACCCGGCGATCAGGTCCTCCGCGCGTTCCCCGTCGACCTTGTAGGTGATCTTGCGGCAGAAGTCGTTGCCGCGGCCGAACTCCGCGCGGATCGCGGCGGTGACGTCTTCGGCGTGGCTGTCGTCCTTGCAGAAGAACAGCGTCTTCGGCACTTCCTTGCGGCCCGGGAAGATCTCGGTCGACAGCTTCTCGCGCAGCGTGTGGATCACCGTGCGCAGCTGGTCGCGCGCGACGACGGCCCGATCGAGGTCGCTCGCCGTGTAGGTGATCGGCTGGTCGGGGGCCTGCCAGCGCAGCTGGCGCGTGCGCCGATCGCGCAGTCCGAGCACCGGCTCGCCGCTGGCCGCGATCGAAGCACCCTGTTCGGTGATCTTGGTGCGGATCCGGTAGACGTCGAAGCCGACGTTCACGCCGTCGGCGACCGCGTCGTCGTGGCCGTACTCGATGACGACGTTCTGGTCGAAGAAGGCGTAGGTGTGGGACGCGGGGGTCGCGGTCAGCCCGATCAGGAACGCGTCGAAGTACTCCAGCACCTGGCGCCACTTCGAGTAGATCGAGCGATGGCACTCGTCGACGAAGATCACGTCGAAGTACTCGGGCGGGATCGCGCGGCTGTAGCGAACCTCGGCCGGCTCGCGCCCGTCGTCGTCGTCGAGCAACGACGTCGCTTCTTCCGACTCGGTGAAGTCGGCGCGGCCCTGCAGCATCGAGTAGAGCCGCTGGATGGTCGTGATGACCACCTTGGTCGACGCTCCGATGACGTTGCTCTGCAGGTGCTGCGTGACGTAGAGCTCCGGAAAGCGGCGGTTGTCGTCTGGGGTGACGTAGGCGCTGAACTCGTTGTCGAACGCCTGCTTGCCCAGGTTGCTGCGGTCGACCAGGAACAGCACGCGCCGCGCCCCGCCGAACTTGACCAGGCGGTAGATGGAGCTGACCGCGGTGAAGGTCTTGCCGGATCCCGTCGCCATCTGGACCAGCGCGCGCGGCCGGTTCTCGCGCAGCGAGCGCTCGAGGTTGGCGATCGCTCGCACCTGCACCGGATAGAGGCCCTTGGTCGCGAGGTCCGGCATCGCGCGCAGCCTCGACCGCAGGGTCGAAGGCCGGGTGGCTTCCGCGGTCGTGTGGGCCCCGGTCCTCTGGACCCACTGCTGCAGCGACTCGGCAGCCAGCCACTCGGCGAGCGTTTCCGGCTGGTGGACGGCGAAGACCTCGCGGCTGACCGGATGGGGGTCGAGGCCGTTCGCGAACAACGTCTCGACGCCGTTGCTCAGGTAGACGAACGGCAGCGGACGCACGGGCGCAGCCACCGTCGCAGGCAGGCCGCGGGCATAGTCGCTCGCCTGCCACTCGTGCGCGCGCAGCGGCTCGCCCGCCTTCTTCGCCTCGAGCACGCCCACGGCGCGCCCCTCGACGAACAACAGGTAGTCGGCGATGCCGTGACCCGGCGCCATCTCATACTCGCGCACCGCCACGCCGAGGCCCGCGCGCAGGTCGAGGTCGGCGCGGTCCTGGACCAGCCATCCGGCGGCGCGCAGGTTGGCGTCGATCGTCTGGCGGGCGAGTTGTTCCGGAGGGAGGCCTGGCGACGGCATGCAGCGGTTGGCGCGGCGCTCTCAGCCGTGCCGGGCCGGAGTTGTAGCAGAGAATGCGGTGGCCGCACTCACGCCTTGGACCGTCAGCGCTTGCGGGCGTTCGCCAAGGCGCCGACACCGACCAGCGCGAACGAGCCGAGCCACAGGAAGTAGCCGGGGCGGTAGACGTCGAGCGGGTTCTGGTCGATCAGGTAGATCCACGCCGCATCGGCGCCTGCACAGGCGAGCAGCGCCACGCCGAGAACCACGGCGACGCCGCCGCGGCAGGCGCGCGCCAGCGCCGCCAGCAGGGCCAGCACCATGACCGCGTTGGTCAGGCAGGTCGCACCCAGCAGGTACTGCTTCCAGCGCTCGCTGTCGCGGCCGAGCGACTCGTCGGTGGTCAGCAGGTGCCACGCGAACTTGCACGCACTCCAGCCGGGCAGCCAGTCCGGCCCCGACAGCGACTGCAGCGCGCCTTCGGGCGAGATGCCGAGGCTCGCCGCGAACCCGGGCAGGGCGCCGAACACGTCCTGGCCGCGGTAGACCGGCACGAACCACGCGACCAGGAACAGCACGGCGCCGACCAGCAGCAGTTGGCCGCCGAGGCCGCGGCCGCCGTTCCCGCCACCGCCATCGCCGCCGCTCTTGCCCTTCTTCGCCATGGTGCCTCCGCGCCGGATGCCGCGCGTCACTTCTTCGAAGGTTGCCAGTCGCTGCGGTAGCGCAGGATCAGATCGCGGCACTTGCGATACACGGCGCTCGTCGCCTTCACGTCGTGCGCGTTGTACTCGGCGATCTTGACGATCTCGCCGCGCGCGTAGGCCGGCGCCACCATCGAGCCGTCCATCACTTCCTTCGGGCTCTCGATGCCGAGCGCCCAGCAGACGACGTCGAGCTTGCTCGGCCCGCGGCCCTTCTGGCTGACCAGTTCGAACAGGTCGAGGTGCGGGCGCAGCGAGAAGCGCTGCGACATCAGGTCGACGCGGGCGGGGATGCCGTGGATCAGGCTGCGCGTCACCAGGAACGGCACGTCGAAGCCGCGGCCGTTGAACGACACGATCGTCTCGGCGCGGCTGCACAGCGCCCAGAACGCGCGCAGCAGTTCGGGCTCGGACATCGGCCGCAGCCACTTCGGGCACGGGTCGATGGTGACCCCGTCCGGCGGCACGGCGAGCACGGTGACGTCGTCGACTTCGGCGTCGCCGTCGCCGAGCGCCAGCGACACGACCTTGCCGAAGAACGGCGACATGCCCATCACCGCGTCCGGCTCCATCTGCTTCAGCGTCGCGTTGTCGGCGAGGGCGGCGGCGACCGATGCCGGCAGGTCGCGCCGTTCGAACGCGGGCACCGTCTCGATGTCGAAGACCAGCGTCTTGCTGCACAGGTCCTCGACCGCGGCGAGTGCTGGATCGATCAACTGGTCGAGCGAGAAGCCGGGCGGCGTCTCGCCGGGTTCGACGGCCTTCAGGCGGTCGATGACCAGCTGCGGCCGGCCCTGCCACTCGCGCACGCGGCCGCGCACCTTGACCGGGCCGCGCAGCGGGGCGGCCTTGGCCGCGGCCAGCGCTTCCGGCGCGTTGTCCCAGATCTTGGCCTCGACCACGGCGTGCACGTCGGCGAGCTCGAGCACCAGGAACGGCCGGCTGTCCTTCGTCTGCAGTTCCTTCAGCGACCGCAGCTGCGCGAACACGTCCCACTCGTGCTCCGCTGGCACCAGGGCGGCGAGGTTCTCCGCCTGCACGATGCGGATCTTCTGCTCGTCGCCGTTCACTTCGACTCCGCGAACGCGCGCAGCCGGGCGACCGCCTTCTGCAGCAGGTCCATCGCGGCGGCGTAGCTGAGGCGCAGGAAGCCCGGGATCGCGAACGCGCTGCCCGGCACCGCGGCGAGCAGGTGCTCGTCGAGCAGCCGCTCGCAGATCTGCACGTCGTCGAGGCCCTTCTTGCGCCCGATCTCGCGCACGTCGACCAGCGCGTAGAAGGCGCCGCGCGGGGCGGTGAGGCGCATGCCCGGGATCTTGTTGATCTCGGTGACCAGGTAGCGGCGGCGCTCCTCGAACGCGCTCATGCGGCGCGTCTGCTCGTCGGGCAGCGGCATTTCGCAGGCGGTCAGCGTCGCCGCCTGGCTGATCGTGCACGGGTTGCCGAGCACCTGGCTCTGGATGCGGCAGGCGGCTTCGATCACCGGGCGCGGGCCGGCGAGGAAGCTGGTGCGCCAGCCGGTCAGCGTGTGCGACTTGGTGAAGCCGTTGACGACGATCGTGCGTTCGCGACCCCCGGGCAGCGCCGCCGGCGACACGTGCGTGGCGCCGTCGTAGAGCAGCGTCGCGTAGATCTCGTCGGACAGGAGCCACAGGTCGTTGGCCTTGGCGACGTCGACCAGCGCCTGCACGTCGGCGCGGGAAGGCACGGCACCCGACGGGTTGTTCGGGTAGTTGACGATGATGCCCGCCGCCTTGTGCTGCTTGGCGGCGGCGTCGATGGTCGCGGCGTCGTGGACGAAGCCGCGGTCGATCGCGGCCGGCACGATCACCGGCACGCCGTCGGCCATCGTCACCAGCGCCGGATAGCTGACCCAGTAGGGGGCGAGGATCAGCACCTTCTGGCCCGGCTCGACGATCGCGTCGAGCGCCATGTGCAAAGCACCCTTGGCGCCGGCGCAGACCATGACCTCGTCGGCGGCGTAGCCGAGGCCGAACGTCGTGTTCAGCCACTTGGCGCCGGCGGCGCGCAGCTCCGGCACGCCCGGGGCGGCGGTGTAGCGCGTGTTGCCCTGTTCGATCGCGCGGATGCCCGAGGCGGCGATCGGTGCCGGCGTCACGAAGTCGGGTTCGCCGGCGCCGAGCGAGACGACGTCGCGGCCGGCAGCCTTCAGCTTCGCGGCCTTGGCGGTGATGGCGAGGGTCGCCGACTCCTCGATGCGGCGCGAACGAGCGTTGGGGACGAGGCCGGCCATGGGGCGGGGGAGTAGACCGAAGGAGCGAGGGGAAGGCAAACCCGCGAACGTCGTCGATGCCTCACTCTCTACGCGGACCCGCCCTGCCGCTACGTTGGACCGCCAATGGCCAAGCCGACCCCCAAGAAGAAGCGCCGCATCTGGCGCACCCTGGCGATCACCCTCGGTGCGCTGGCGGTGCTGCTGTTCCTGTTCGTCGCCACGTTCGTCTTCAATCCGTTCGAAGGTCGGGTGCTCGAGCTGCGTGACGTGGTGCCGCGCGGCGTCAACTTCTTCGTCCACAAGCAGCGCCTCGTCGACGATTTCGACCCGTTCCCGCAACCGCGCTTCTGGTCGGACCTGACCTCGGCGCCCGGGTGGAGGGACCTGCAGGCGAGCGCGCTCGGCCAGAGCTGGCAGCGCAATGGCGCCGACCGGGCCGTGCAGCAGCTGGTGACGGCGCTCGAGCAGGTGAAGACCGACAGCAGCGGCTTCCTCGACGTGCTGCGCGACGCGTTCGGCGAGGAGGTCATCGTCGCCGGCTACGAGCAGGACTACACGCAGCAGCCGCCGCGGCCGCTGGCCCAGCCGTGGTGGTGCGTCTACACGCGCGTCAGCTGGAAGGTGAAGGCCGGCTACGGCCTGTTCGGGCTCGGCTTCCTCGACGGGGCGCTGAAGCAGCAGGGCATCGAGGCCAGCAAGGACGGCGAACTGTTCGTGCTGAAGGTCCCTGGCGCGCCCGGGCCGCTGTACGTGCGTCGCTACCTCGACCTGCTGATGGTCGGCAACAGCAAGCTGCTGCTCGAGCAGTCGCAGCGGCTGCTCGACGGCAACCGCGACGAGGAGCCGATCGGCGTCATGGCCTCCTACGAGGACGGCGTCACCAAGCGCGTCGCGCGCTGGTCGTCGGTGCACGCGGTCGACGAGCCGAACGCGGTCGACTTCGTCGCCGAACCCAACGCCTTCGACGGCTTCCGCCGCTTCGCCGCGACGTGGCCGAACCGCGCCAACAAGGACAGCATGAACGAGCGCGTGCTCGCCAGCTTCCTGAACCTGCGCGGCTGGCAGATGCTCACCGGGGCGATGATCTTCGGCCAGGACGCGCTGGTCGCCACCGGCCAGGTCGAGCTGAACAGCCGCGAGCACACCGGCTTCCAGAGCAGCTTCTACAAGGCCGAGCAGGCGCCGCGGCAGAAGTGGCTCGACCCCTTCCTCAGCATGGTGCCGGAGACGGCGTGTGCCTGCGCCGCGCTGCGCATGCCGTCGGCCGAGTTCCTGACCGCGATGTTCGACGCGCTCGAGGACGCCGAGAAGGAGCTGATCAACGACGCGCTGCGGCGTGTGCAGTTCCAGGGCCAGCAGCTCAACGACATGCGGGATCTGATCGAGCGCCTGCGCCACGCGTTCCTGCCGCGCACCGGCTTCGTGTTCCGCAAGAACGACCCCGACATGTCGCGCGACGAGAGCGGCAAGCTGATGGTGCCGGTGACGGCGAAGTCGCCGGTGCCGCAGGTGGCGTGGGTGTTCTGGCTCGAGCGCGGGGCGGCGGCGAAGGCCGAGGAGCTGGTGGCGATGCTGCGCACCAACTACAGCAACTTCCGTTTCCAGAACGTCTGGCACCTGCCGGTGTCGTTCGGCAACTCGCGCCTGCAGGAGCCGGTCACCGAGTTCACCAACCCGCTGATCCCGGGCACCGGCGAGCTGGCGATGATCGTGTTCGGCGACTTCTTCGTGCTGTCGAACTCCGGGCCGCTGGTGCGCGACATCCTGCGCACGCACCACAGCTGGCAGACCGGCGCGCGCTCGCTGCGCGACACCGAGGAGTGGAAGCGCTTCGAAGGCGATCCGGACCGCAGCGAACTGGCGAGCTCGCTGAACGGGCTGGTCTGGGTCGACGGCCAGAAGATGCTGCCGCTGATCGACGACTACGTGAACTTCGCCGCGGCCGCGAGCGACCTGCCGGACCCGGTGTGGATGCTGGAGAACCGTCCGTCGGCGGAGGAGACGGTGCGAAGGGCACAGTTCGCACGCTACGGCAGCAAGGCGGCGATGCCGAAGGCGATGACCGACGAAGGCGGCGAGTTCGACGTCGCGGTCACCAACTACCTGAAGCAGCAGTGGCAGCAGGCGCGCACCAACTTCACCGCCAAGGACCGCGCCGACATGCAGCAGCTGCGGGCGATGGCCCAGATGCTGCGCTCGGCGAGCCTGCAGCTCGAGCTGGAGAACAACTACATCCGCTTCCAGGCCCGTCTGGCGCCGAACTGGCGATGACGGGGCCGTCGGGTGGCCCGACGGTTGGGTCGCGGGCGCAGGGTTGAAAACGGTTCGCCGACCGCTACTGTCCCCGCCCTCGCTGAACGCCCAGGTGGCGGAATTGGCAGACGCACTAGCTTGAGGTGCTAGCGCCCCAAAAGGGCTTGCAGGTTCAAATCCTGTCCTGGGCACCACCTTCGCCGACTCCGGCCCAACGGAGTCTGCGCGAAGACGTTCGCGAGATCGCCGGAGCCGCTCCCGGGCCGTATGGCCCGACCCGATCCTGGCGCGGCTCCCCTGGCTCGCCTCGACCCGCTCGACTGCGCAGCCGCCAGTTCCTCCCTAAGGCGCCGCCCTGCTTCGCTCCGATAGCGAGCGGGCATGCAGGCGCGGGCAAGGAACGAACACCGGCAGCGTGGCTTCACGCTGCTCGAGCTGATGATCGTCACGGCGATCCTGTCGATCGTCGCCTCGATCGGGGTGCCCAACTACATCGCGGCGCTGCGCACCGCCCGCATCGGCAAGACCCGCCACGAGCTGGTCACCATCTCGCACGCCATCGACGCCTACGCAGGCGCCAACGGCGGACAGCTGCCGTTGACGCTGCACCAGGTCGGCTTCGGCGGCAAGCGCGACCCGTGGGGCGTGCCCTACTGCTACCTCAACTACGCGGCGGGCTCGGGCGACGGCCTCGACTGGGCCATCGCGGCCGGCATCGTCGACCCGAGCGCCTTGCAGAAGCCCTCCGGCGATCCCGAGAAGGAATCGGGGCGGGAGATCTTCTCCGACGCCTACCTGGAGAAGCTGAAGATCCACTACGGCTCGGAGTGGTACGAGAAGTTCCTCGCCACGCAGGCCGCCGAGATCACGCAGGCCGCCCGTGCCGAAGGCAGCGCCGGGGTCTTCGTCGGTGTCGATCCCGAGACCACGCGCCGGCGCGACCGCTACATGTTCCCGCTGAACACCGACTACGACCTGTTCAGCCTCGGCTTCGACGGACGCACCGCGGTGTCGCTCGGCGACACGCTCGGCCGCGACGACGTGATCCGGGCCAACAACGGCGGCTTCTTCGGCATCGCCGCGGAGTACTGACCATGCCTCGTGCCTTCGTCCGCCGTCGCTACATCGTCGACTGGAAGCTGCAGGGCAGCTTGTGCCTGCACGGCCTGCTCTACGGCATGCTGGTGCTGGTGGCGATCAGCGGCGGCATCTTCCTGCCGCTGTTGTGGAACCTCGGGGACTCGAACAACGTGGCCGGGCTGGAGGAGCAGGCGATCGTCATGATCTACCTGCACGAACGCTTCTGGCTGCTGGCCGCCGCGTGCGCCGCGATCGTCGTGCTCGGCGCGATCAAGTTCTCGCACCGCATCGCCGGCCCGCTGGTCCGCTACAAGCGCAACCTGCGCTGGCTGGCCGACGGCAAGGTGCCGCCGCCGTTGCGCACGCGCGACGGCGACTACTTGCAGGAAGAGGTCGCCTGCCTCAACGCCGCCGTCGCCGGCGTCGCGGCGCGCGTCGATGCGATCCGCAAGGCGCACCGCGAGCTGCGGCGCGAACTGCTCGCGTTGGCCGGCGGCGGCGTCGGTCCGGCGGCGGCGCCCTATGCGGCGCTGCTGGCCGCCGACGAGGAGCTGGTGCGGAAGCTCGAAGGGTTCCGCGAGGTCGACCCGGGCGACGAACTCGTCGCCGTGCCGGCCGTGGCGCCGGTGTTGGCGCCGGGGGACGGGAGCTGACGTGGTCGCGAACGCCGTGCCCAGCGCCGCACCGCACGCCAGCGGTGTGCTGACGTCGCGCATCGGCCGGCGCTTCGTGCTGCTGTTCACCTTCTGCGCGCTGCTGCCGCTGCTCGCCTTCGCCTGGCTCGCCCTGCAGGCGGCCAGCGAACGGCTGCGCACCGACCTGCGCACGTCGCTGCACGAAGGCGCCAAGACCGCGGGCATGGGCATCGCGGCGCGCCTCAGCCAGGTCGCCGGCGACCTGGCGCTGGCGGCGGAATGGGCGCAGCGGTGGAGCCGCGACGTCGCCGCCGGCGAAGCGTCGCTGGCGCGCCACGTCGGCGAACGTTGCGACGCCGTCTGGCTGCTCGTCGACGACCAGGCGCAGTCGCTGGCCGGCATGGCGCCGACCTCGCTGACGCCGTGGACGGCTGCCGAACTCGCGCACCTCGGCGCCGGCAAGCCGCTGGCGCGACTGGTCGGCACGCCGCCGCAGCTGCTGCTGGCGCGCGCCGTCGACCCGGCGAACCCGCAGCGCGCGCAGGTGGTGGCCGCGGTGCGCAACACCTGGTTCTGGGACCCGGACGAGCTGCGGGTGCCGGGCAGCGAGGTCGCCGTCTACGACCACGAGTGGCGCTTGCTGTTCCACACGTTCCTGACGCCGCCGCCGGCCGCGCCGCTGGTCGAGAGCGCGGCCGTCAGTTCGGCCTCGGGCACCGTCGAGTGGACGCCGGACGACGAACGCCATCTCGCGCGCTACTGGCGGGCGTTCCTGCGGCCGCAGTACGGCTGCGACGTGTTCGTCGTGCAGTCGCGGGCGCTGCGCGACGCGCTGGCGGTCGGCGACGCGTTCCGCCGCACGCTGCTGCTCACCGCCGTCTGCACGCTGCTGCTGGTCGCGTTCGCGAGCCTGGTGCAGATGCGGCGCACGCTCGGGCCGATCGTCGCGTTGCGCGATGCGACGCGGCGGGTCGCGCAGGGCGACCTGGCGGTGCGCGTGCCGGTGCGCAGCACCGACGAGTTCGGCGACCTGGCGGCGGCGTTCGACCACATGACCGCGCGGCTGCGGGAGACCGTGCGTGTGCGCGAACAGGCCGAACGCGATCTCGTCGCGTCGCGCGACGCGGCGCTCGCCGCGGCCCACGCCAAGGCCGAGTTCGTCACCAACGTCTCGCACGAGTTCCGCACGCCGATGACCGAGATCCTCGGCGCCGCCGAGATCCTGGCGCAGCGCGACGGCCTCGACGACGGCGTGAGGCTCGAGTTCGCCGGCATCGCCCTGCGCGGCGCGCAGCGGCTGGCGGAGCTGATCGACGACGTGCTCGAGTTCGGCGCCAAGGACGAGTGGCCGATGGCCCAGCTCGACGTCGCCGCCACCTTGCACGAGGCGCTGGGTCGCCTGCCGGGGCCGAAGCAGCAGCGCGTGTCGCTGCATCTCGACGAACTGCTGCCGCCGGTGCGCGGGGACGCTGGGCGTTTGACCGACGTCTGGGGGCGGCTGCTCGACAACGCGGCGAAGTTCAGCGAGGCCGGCCAGCCGATCGATCTGCGTGCCCTGCGGCGCGGCAACGACGTCGTGGTGGAGGTCGTCGATCGCGGTGTCGGCGTGTCGCGCGTCGACCTGGCGCGCATCTTCGAGCCGTTCTGCCAGGTCGGTCGCGACCAGCTGACCGACAAGGCGCACGGCACCGGACTCGGCCTCAGCCTCGCCAAGAAGACCGTCGAGCGCCACGGCGGTCGCATCGAGGTCGAGAGCGAACTCGGCAACGGGGCCACGTTCCGCGTCGTGCTGCCGGCGCTGGTGGCGGCACCGGCGCCGCGGTCGGCGACGCCGGTCGGCGTCGGCGGCTGACGGTCACCGCACGGCGTCCTGCAGGCGCTGCCACAAGGCGGCGACGTGCGCGTGCGTCGTCGACAGCGAGCCGATCGAGACGCGCACCATCCAGCGGCCGTCGAGTTGCGCCGGCGTCAGCCACGCGTGGCCGCTCGCGTGCAGCTTCGCCAGCCAGCCGAGCGTGTGGCGGTCGAGTTCGTCGCCGTGCAGGCCCGAGGGCTCGTGCCGCAGGCAGACGGTCTGCAGTGCCACCGGCGCCAGCACGCGCCAGGGCGGCGTCGCGCGCACACGCTCGGCCAGCCACTGCGCGTTCGCGAGGTCGCGGCGCAGGCGTTCGCGCAGCCGTTCGGCGCCGTGCGTGCGCAGCAGCGCCCACAGCTTCAGCGCGCGGAAGCGGCGGCCGAGCGCCACGCCCCAGTCGCGGTAGTTGCACACCTCGTCGTCGACGGCGGTGCGCAGGTAGCTCGGGTTCGTGCTCATCACGCGCACCAGGTGCTGCGGGTCGCGGACGAAGTAGGCCGAGCAGTCGAACGTGGCGCCGAGCCACTTGTGCGGGTTGACCACCAGCGAGTCGGCCTCGTCGATGCCGTGCCACAGCGGGCGGCACTCCGGCAGCAGCATGGCGGCACCGGCCATCGCCGCGTCGACGTGCAGCCACAGGCCGTGCTCGCGCGCGAGGGCGGCGCAAGCGGCGATCGGGTCCATCGCGGTCGTCGCCGTGGTGCCGGTGGTGGCGACGATCGCGCACGGCCGCAGGCCGGCGGCGCGATCGGCGGTGATCGCCGCGGCGAGTGCGTCGGGGCGCAGCGCGCGTGCGTCGTCGACGTCGATCGAACGCACGTGCTCACGACCGAAGCCGACCAGCAAGGCGGCCTTCGCCACCGAGCTGTGCGCTTCGCGGCTGGTGTAGACGACCAGCGGGGCTTCGCCGTGCTGCATGCCGGTGCGCGTCTGGCCGTGCCCGGTGCTGCGTTCGCGCGCGCACGCCAGCGCCAGCAGCGAACTGGTCGACGCGGTGTCCTGCAGCACGCCGCGCCAGTCGGCGGCGAGGCCGCACAGCTGCCGCAGCCAGTCGGTGGCGCGCTGTTCGAGTTCGGTCAGTGCTGGCGCCGACTGCCAGGCGAGGCCGAGCACGCCGAGGCCGCTGCTGAGGAAGTCGCCGAGCACGGCGGCGAGGTCGCCGTTCGACGGGAAGTAGGCGAAGAACTCCGGGTGCTGCCAGTGCGAGCACGCCGGCAGCAGCACCTGGTCGAGGTCGCGCAGCACCGACGCGAAGCCTTCGGGGTGTTCGGGCGGCGTCGCCGGCAGCTGTGCCAGCACGTCGCCTGGGCGCGCGTTGGTCTGCACCGGCCGCTGGGCCACGTCGCGACGGTAGTCGGCGATCCAGTCGACGACCGTGTGCGCGAGGCGCCGGAATTCCTCGGGGTCCATCGACAAGTTGTGCGCGGCGTCAGCGGGGTTCATTCGGGCTCGCAGCAGGGTGGCGCACGGACGTTCGCCGAGCAACCGCGATGCGATCGGCGGTTCCGCGGCGCGCGTCGGCAGCGGTGCCGGCGACACGCTCGTTCGACGGCGCGATCGCGACGAGCTCGGTGCGTCGGCGACGAGAAAAGAGCGGCGAACGCCGAGCGCGGCTGGCTATGCTGCGCGCCTTCTCCGCGGATCCACGTCGTCCTGCCCCGCCGATGCATCCACCGTCCGGAAATGCCCCTTCGAACCCGTCGCCGGCCGAGATCGCCGCGACCATCGGCCTGCTGGGCGACGACGACGGGCCGGTCGTGCAGGCCGCACGCGCGACACTGCTGCGCTGGGGCGACCTGATCCGGCCGGCGCTGGTCGAGGGTGCCGAGGCCGAGTCGGTCCGCGTGCGCTCGCGCTGCCGCGCCATCCTGCGCACGCTCGAGGTCGCCGACTGCCTGCGGCGTTTCAGCACGCTGCGCCTCGGCCGCGGCGGCCGCAGTCCGGCGCCGCCGCTGCTCGAAGGGGCGCTGCTGGTGTCGCAGATGGTGCGCACGTTCGTGCCGGAGGCGAGCGAACTGGCGGCGATGCTGCGCCGCGAAGCCGCCGAGCTGCGCGTCGAATGCGCGGGCCGCAGCCTGCCGATGTGCGCGCGCCTGCTCGCCGAACGCCTGCACGGCCGCCTCGGGCTGCGCGGCGGCGACGCCAGCGTGCTCGACCTCGACCACGTGCTGGTCGACCGCGTGCTGCAACGCCGCGTCGGCATCCCGGTGACGCTGTCGCTGATCTACCTGCTGGTCGCGCGCTGGGCGGGTTTGTCGGCGGCCGGCGTGGCGATGCCGGACCACTTCCTGGTGCGCCTGCACGGGCTGCGGCCGGTGCTGGTCGATCCGTACAACGGCGGCCGCACGGTGCCGAAGAGCGACTGCGCGCGCCACCTGCGCGCGACCGGCCACGACCAGGTGCTCGACCACCTGCGCGACCTCGGCGACCGCGAAGTGCTCGGCCACTACCTGCGCGGTGTCGCGCGGGCCGCTCGCCATCGCCCGGCCGCCGAGACGCAGCGTGCGCTCGGCCGCGCCCAGTCCTTGCTCGAGACCAACTGACCGTGCAAGACCACCACGTCGCTCCGCTGGCGAAGCTCGCACGCGCAGGACGGTGGTTGGTGTTCGCCGCGTCGGGGCTCGCGGCTGCGTGCGCCGGCGTCTTCCAGCACGGCCGTCCCGAGGTGCCGGCGCGCTACCACGTGCGCGCCGAGGTCGACGGGGGGCTGCGCGTCGGCAGCGCCGAACGCGACGTGACGCCGGCGGTCGGCGACTACCTGGCCGGCTTCGACATCGGGCGCACCAGCACCGAGCTGTCGTCACCGCTGAAGGTGCGCGTGCTGGTGCTCGGTGCGGGCTCGCGCTGGTTCGCGATCGTCGGCCTCGACAACCTCGGCGTGATGCGCGAGGACGTCGACTGGCTGAAGGCCGGGCTCACCGGCTTCGCCAACGGCGACGTGTTCGTCTGTGCGAGCCACACGCACGCCGGCCCCGACCTGATCGGGCTGTGGGGCTACTACTTCCTGTCGTCCGGTCGCGATCGCGAGTACCTGGCGTCGGTGCGAGAGGCGATGGCCGCTGCCGTCGCCGAAGCGAAGGCGAACGCGGCGCTGGCGCGGCTCGTGCACGGGGCCGGGCGATTGCCGGTGCACGGCCTGGTCAAGAACGCCAACCGCGCCGAGGTCTTCGATCGCCGGGTGCGCGTCGTGTCGGCGTTCGCCCAGGACGACGGCCGGCCGCTGGGTTCGCTGCTGCACCTCGCCTGCCATCCCGAGGTGATGCCGCGGCGCAACACCAAGATCAGTGCCGACTTCGTCGGGGTCCTGTGCGACGCGTGGCGCGCGCGTGGCCACGGCCAGGCGGTGTTCGTCAACGGTGCGCTCGGCGCGATGATCTCGCCGGAGGTACACCCGCGCGACGAGCAGGGCGTGCGCACGTTCGGCGAGCAGGCGTGCACGCTGTGCGAGCAGGCCCTGGCGACGGCTTCGCCGTTGCCGGTCGACGCGGTCGAGGTGCGACGCGCCGACGTCTATCTGCCGATGACGACGATGGGGTTCCGGCTCGGTCGCCTGACGACGGTGCTGCAGCGCGAGCTCTACGACGGCGCCGCGCGCAGCACGGTCGGTTGGCTGCGCCTCGGCGCGTTCGAAGCGATCGCCGTGCCGGGCGAGGTCGAGCCGGCGCTGGCCGAGCAGATGCGTGCGCAGCTGCATCGGCCGGACCTGGTGCTGTTCGGCCTGTGCGACGACGAGGTCGGCTACCTGCTGCGCGCGCAGGAGGCCGCCGATCCCGAGTACGCCTACGAGCGTTCGATGAGCGCGTGCGGCGACGCCGGCGAACGGGTGCGCGTGGCGCTGACCGGCGAGCCGTGACGACCCTGCTTCACCGGAAGGCGATCGGGTGCGGCTGCAGGCGGTCGAGCGCGTAGTAGGCGTCGTGCCACAGCGGGTAGAGCCAGTAGGGCGAGAGCACGAACACGACCAGCGCGATGTAGGGGATCGACTCGAGCCAGCGGAACAGCGGTTCGCTCGCGGGCACGAGACCGCGGACGATGCCGACGCCGTCGAGCGGCGGCAGCGGCATCAGGTTGAAGATGGCGAGCAGCAGGTTGATGCGCAGGAACAGGTCCGCGATCGTGCGGATCGCACGGTCGGTGTCGTCGATCGGGCGACCGACCAGGTAGATGGCCAGCGAGGCGATGGCGACCAGCAGCAGGTTGGCCAGCGGCCCGCCGGCCGACATCAGCGCGGCCTTGCGCGGGTTCCTCGCGGCCCAGCGAGGGTCGTAGGGGGCGTGCGCGTAGCCGATGACGCTCTGCCCGTTCGAGGACAGCAGCATCAGCAGCGGCAGCACGATCGTGCCGAACGGTTCGCGCCGCATGTGGGCGATGGGGTTCAGCGTGACCTGCCCGGCGTAGAACGCGGTCCGATCGCCCCCGAGCATCGCCAGCCACGCGTGTGCGGCTTCGTGGAACGTGAGGCTGACGATCAGCGTCACGTAGAGTTGGAACGCGTACTCCCAGTCCATCGCGTCACTCCTCCCGCGCGTCGTCGGCGTCGTCCGAGCTGGTGGCGTCGCCGCTCTCGAGCGTCGCCGCGAGGTCGTCGGTGACCTTCTTCACCTTGGTCGCCGTCGCCGCGAGCTTCTGCCGGCACACGGTCAGCAGCGCCGCGGCGCGTTCGACCTTCTCGGTCAGCAGGTCGAGGTCGATCTCGCCGGACTCGATGTCCTGCAGGATCTGCTCCAGCTCGCCGCTGGCTTCGGCGTAGGTCGGGCCGTCGCCCTTCTTCTTCTTGTCGGTCATGGCGTGTCCTGTCGGATCCGGGTGACGCGTGCGTCGGCCTCGCCGTCGCGGAAGTGCACGCGCACGGTCTGGTCGGCATGCAGGCGCGCGCTGCTCGGCAGCACCTTGCCGTGCTCGTCGCGCACCAGCGTGAAACCGCGTGCGAGCACCGCGCGCGGGTCGAGCAGGCGGTGGCGGGTCGCCTGCTGGTCGAGGCGCGCACCGGCGCGTTCGAGCCGCATCGCGGCGTCGGTGCGCACGCGCTCGCCGATGCGGCGCAGCCGTGCCCCTTCGTGCTGCAGGCGCAGGCGGCCGGCGGCGACGAGGCCGTGCGCGAACTGCGCCAGCTGCGCGCGCGCGTCGGCGAGGCGGCCGTCGACGGCGCGCTGCACGCCACGGCCGGTGGCGAGAAGTGCCTGGTTCGCATCGGCGAGCCGGGCGGCCACGGCGATGCGCAGGCGCTCGCTGCGTTCGTGCACGTCGGCGCGCGCGGCCTCGATGCCGCGCACCAGCAGTTCGGCGACGGCGGTCGGCGTCTTCGCCGAATGCGCGATCAGGTCGAGCACCGACTGGTCGCGCTGGTGGCCGATGCCGACGACGATCTTCAGCGGGTGGCGCGCGACGGCGAGGGCGACGTCGCGGTCGTCGAACCACGCGAGGTCGGTGCGCGAGCCGCCGCCGCGCACGATGCACAGCACGTCGAAGGCGGCGGCGCGCGCGGCGAACCAGGCGAGGCCGGCGAGCAGCGTCGGCTTCAGTTCCACGCCCTGGACCTTGACCGGATACAGCGTCACCTCGAAGCCGCCGTGCGACTCCTCGAGGTGGCGCAGGAAGTCGTTCCAGCCGTCGGCGTCGGGGCTGGTCAGCACGCCGATGCGCAGCGCCGGCAGCGGGAAGCCGAGCTGGCGATTGCGTTCGTGCAGGCCGAGCTGCAGCAGTTCGCGCAGCACCTGTTCGCGCGACAGCGCCAGCTTGCCGAGCGTGAACGTCGGGTCGATGTCCTGCACGACGACCTGCAGGCGGCCGGTGCCCGGGTAGTAGTCGAGCTTGACCAGGGCGCGGATCTCGATGCCGTCGCGCAGCGTCAGCGGCGGCTCGTGGCGTTCGAGGGCGGGCAGCAGGCGTTCGGCGGTGCTGCCGAAGAGCGCGACCTCGACGACGGCGACCGGGCGCACTTCGCCGCGCGCCTTCTCGACCAGCTGGAAGAAGCGATGCGTGCGGCCAGCACTCTTGTCGAAGTCGACGATCTCGCCGCAGACCCAGAACGCGCCCGGGAACAGTTCGCGCAACCCGTCGCGGATGCGGTGGTTGAGCTCGCTGACCGACAGCGCCGGCGCACGCTGCGGATCGTTGCCGTCGCTGCTCGCGGTGGCGTCGCCGGCGGAGGAGCCCAGGGGCAACGCGCCTTGGCGCGTCGTGGCGGCGCTGCGTGGTGCCGGCTCGCGAGCGGCCGGCGGCGTCGGCGCGCGCAACGTGCCGGCCAGCAGCGACGGGATCTCGGAGGCGAACTCGAACAGGTGCCGCGACAGCAGCGTGTAGACCTGTTCGACGTGCGCCGCGGGCACCTTCCAGACCTTGGCCTTCGGGTCCCAGCGGCGACCAGGCAGGTCCTTCACCGCGGCGACGAGGTCCTCGCGGTATGGGAAGCGGATCAGCAGATGCTGACCGTCCGGAGCGAGTTCGACCGTGCCCGTCATCGCTCGGCGTTCATAGCGGATCGCCGACGGCCGTGAGCACGGAAACCGCAGCGGTGGCCGCGGCCGCGGCTTCGCCCATCGTGAGCGGGCGGCCGGCCGCGCGCGACAGGTCGGTCATCACGTCGGGCGACAGGCCGCAAGGGCGCACCTGGTGCCAGGGGGCCAGGTCCATGGCGACGTTGACGCCGATGCCGTGCAGGTTGACCCACTGCTTCACGTGCACGCCGATCGACGCGAACTTGCGGCCGGCGACGAACACGCCGGTGCCGTCGACCGAGCGTTCGGCGGCGAGGCCGAAGTGGGCGGCGATGGCGACGCCGAAGTCCTCCAGGCGGCGCAGCCAGTCGCGCACGTCGCGGCGCGGCAATCGCACGATCGGATAGACCGTCAGCTGGCCCGGGCCGTGGTAGGTGATCTTGCCGCCGCGCTCGATCGGAACGATGCCGTCGTGCCGTTCGTGCTCTGGCGTGGCCCGCCCGGCCGTGAACACCGGCTCGTGCTCCACCAGCAACACCTTGCCGGCGTGATCGCCACGGGCGACCGCCGCGTGCAAGGTCCGCATCGTGGCGAGCGTCGGTTCGTAAGCCGCGCGGCCGAGGTTCTCGATTTCCGGGAGCAAGCGGGCAGACTGTAGCAGGTGATCTCCGTCGCGATGGTCGGCGCCGCCGTGATGCTGCCCCAACTCGTGGTGCGGCCCGTTCCCGCCGTGGTAGGGCAACCGGTGGAAGTCGTCGTCGAGGGACGGCGTCAGCTCGAGGTCTCGGTGACGCTGCCCGACGGTGTGATCGAATCGCTCGGCCAGACCGACGCGGAGGGCAGGCTTCGCTTCGTGCCGGCGACGATCGGCGAGCACGTGCTCGTCACGAGCCTCGGCGACGTGAGGGTGATCGCCCCGTTCGCCGTGGTGTCTCCGTCGCACCTCGGTTGGTGGAGCCTGGCCACGGCGCCGCTGGCGCTGTGGCTGCTGTGGCGCGAGCTCAGCGCGCGAGCACGCGGTCCACGTAGGACTTGATGGTGCGCAAGTCCGCGTTGCCGGTGAAGCGTTCCACTTCCTTGCCGCCCTTGAAGAAGATGCAGGTCGGCACGCTGACGATCTCGAACGCTTCCGACGACTGGGGAGCCTGCTCGATGTCGACCTTGTAGACCTCCATCCGCGACTTGTACTCCTCGGCCACCTTCCCGATCGTCGGCGCCAGAGCCTTGCAGGGTCCGCACCACGTGGCGGAGAAGTCGACCAGGACCGGGACCTTCGCGCCCTGGACCGTGCTGTTGAAGTTGCTGTCGGTGAGTTCGGTGACCATGTTCGGAGTGGGACCCGCGGGGGGATCCTGGGTGGCGGAGTTTTGACTTTCGGGGGCGCCGGTGCAAGGGTCGGGCTCAAGTGGATCGCGCTGCGTGTCGATCTTCACGACAGCAGGCCCGGCGAAACCGACATGAAGCTCGTCTCGATTTCGATGGTGAAGAACGAGGAGTACTGGATCTGGTACGCCCTCACCTCCGTCGCGCCGCACGTCGACGAGATCCTGGTCTTCGACAACCACTCCGCGGACCGCACCGTGGAGATCGTGAAGTCGATGCGGCACCTCGGCGACAAGCTGGTGCTGGTCGAGGGGTTCGGCGGCACCGACGAGCAGCAGAACCGCGAGCTCACGTTGGCAGAGGCGCGACGCCGCGGGGCCACGCACGTGCTGACGCTGGATGGCGACGAGGTCTACGCCGACGACGTGCTCTCGTTCTGCCGGCGGCTGCTCGAAGTGCACGAGCACCATCCGGGGCTTTCTGATCCGCCGCGCAATCACGGCCGCCCCTTGGACCCGACGCCGACCGAAGGGGCGCTGGTGAAGAACATCGGGCTGCGCCCGATCTGCCCAGGGTTCGCCGGTCCGGGAACGTGCCGTCCGGCGGACTACCTGCAGCCCGACACCGACCACGGTGCCTACAACTACCTGACGCGCATCACGTCCCTGGCGAATCTGCGCGGCAACGGCCTCGGTTGGGGGCAGCACGGCTTCCTGGAGACCGGCGACCTCTACGTGCAGTCGTCACCCCACACGCTGTGGCTGCCGGGGCTCTGGTTCTGGCACTTCTCGTTCCATCCGCGCTCGAGCATGCGACAGCCCGGATCGATGCAGTGGCTGCGTCGTCCGGTCGACCAGGGCAGCGTGCCGATCCATGCGCACGTGCACGTGCCGGCAGCCCTGCTGCGCCCTGATGGTCCAGGCAACCCGACGCTCGAGGCGTGGGGGATGACGGCGCCGCCGGTGGGGCGCCCGCGCCAACGGCTGTGCGACTTCGTCGGCGGCGGCGCCTAGGGCACCGCTGCAGTCGGGGCGCCTCGCGGGCGTGACGGATCAGACGGGGCTCACGCCTCGCGGTTCATCGCGGCGAGCAGGCGCTCGGTCGGGATGCCGTTCTGCTGGGCGACGGCTTCGATCGAGTCGTGCGGGTTGAAGCCGCAGTTGCGGCAGCCGCCGAGGTGGAAGTCGCGCATCAGAACCATGCCGAGCTGCGGGTCGGCGGTGAGGCACTCGAGCATCGTGCTCTGGGCGGTGAAACGAGCCTTCTTGGCGTTGGTCTGGTTGTTCATGGTTCTCTGGTTGTCCACTGTTCTCTCGAAGTTCACTCTGCGTTGAGGATGCTGACGCGCTGCGCGATCCGGCCGGCGATGTCGATCATCGCCTTGGCGCTCGCCGACTCCGGTGCCGCGAGCGTGATCGGGCGGCCGCTGTCGCCGCCTTCGCGGACTGCCATCTCGATCGGCACCTGGCCGAGCATGGGCACGCCGAACTCGCGTTCGATCTTCTGGCCGCCGCCTTGGCCGAACAGGTGGTAGCGCTCACTCGAGCCGGGCGGCGTGAACCACGACATGTTCTCGACGACGCCGAGCACCGGCACGTTGACCGTCTGGAACATGCGGATCGCCTTCTTGACGTCGAGCACGGACACGTCCTGCGGCGTGGTCACGATCACAGCACCCATCAAGTGGGCTTGCTGGCTGAGCGAGAGCTGGGCATCGCCGGTGCCCGGGGGCAGGTCGACGACGAGGTAGTCGAGATCGCGCCAGGCGACGTCGAACAGGAACTGGCGGACCGCCGAGTGCAGCATCGGGCCGCGCCAGATCACCGGCTGGTCCTCCGCGACGAGCAGCGCCATCGACATCACCTGCAGGCCGTACTTCTCGAACGGCACGATCTTCTTGTTCTCGGTCGTCGGCTGGCCGGTGACGCCGAGCATCAGCGGCACGTTGGGGCCGTAGACGTCGGCGTCGAGGATGCCGACCTTGGCGCCGGCGCGCGCGAGGGCGCAGGCGAGGTTCACGGCGATCGTCGACTTGCCGACACCGCCCTTGCCCGAAGAGACGGCGATGACGTTCTTGACGCCGGGGATCATCCCCTTGTCGCCCATCAGCGGACGGCTGGCGGTCACGCGTGCGGTCATCTGCACGGTGACGTCGCCGACGCCGGGCAGGCGGCGGACCGCCTGTTCTGCCTGCGCCTTCATCAGGTCCTTGACCGGGCAGGCTGGAGTCGTGAGTTCGATGCTGAAGGCGACGTTGCCGCCGCAGACCCGCAGGTCCTTGACGAACCCGAGGCTGACGATGTCCTGGTGGAGGTCGGGGTCGCGGACCGCTCGGAGGGCTTCGAGGACGGCGGCGTCAGTGGGAGCGGCGAGCGGTGCAGCCATGAGGGGCGCCGTAACTAGCTCCGGACTGGGGCCATTTCAAGTTGGCTGTGGCGGCACAAGTTCGGGGAATCCACTGCGGCGGAGCACGTCTCAGGCGGTCCTTTCCCCCCGGCGAGATAGGATTCGCCGCCTCCCGATCGCGCTTCCACCATGGTGTCCCTGCTTCGCACGTTCGTCGGTCTCGTTGCCCTTGCTTCCTTGTTGCCGTCGCAGCAACGCCCTGGCGATGGCGAGTCCGAGCGCGGCGAGCGGGAGCGCATGCGGGCCGAGGCCAAGGCCAAGGCCGGTGGCAAGGAGGTGGCGGAAGGCGAAGAGAAGAGCGAGCGCGAAGAAGACCTGAAGAACCTCACGCCCGAAGAGCGCCTCGCACGCAACATCACTTCCGGTGCAGGCGCCTACTGCCGGTTCACCACCTCGGTGCGCGAAGGCAAGTTGATGCCCGGCCAGAGCGGCACCTTGCTGGTCACGGCGACCCTGCAGGGCGCCGCCGTCATGCCCTCGCCGCCGCCGATCGAGCTGGTGGCGCCGTCGCAGCAGGGCATGGCGACCGTCGGGGCACTGGCCGTGCGTCCGGCCGACATCGCTCGCCTGGCGCCTGGTTATGTGGGGCGGCCGGTCTACGACAACTACGTGGTCTTCGAACTGCCGGTGACGCTGTCGCCCGAGGCGCAGATCGGCAAGAAGGTGCCGGTCGTGATCGACCTGAAGTTCGACCTCTACGACGGCGCCTCGGCCCAGCCGATCGGTCGATTCGTCGACCGCGCCACGGCGGAGATCGAGGTGGGCGCCGAACCGAAGCCGCTGGTCAGCATGCCAGCCGCTGCGGCCGCGACGCCCCCTGCCGAGGCCGTTGGCGGGGCCCCGGTCGAGCCCGCCAAGCCGCAGAAGGATGCCGCGTCGGCGAACTCGGCTGCGGTCGGTGGCAGCGCGATGACCAGCGTGGTGCCGAGCGCGGTTCCGCCTGAGGCGCCGGATGCCGGTGCCACCGAATCCTCGCCGCCGCCGGTTGGCGATTCCGACGGGCTGCCGCTCTGGCCGATCCTCGCGGGCGGGGGGCTGGTGCTGGTGCTGGTCCTGCTGCTGGCCAGGAAGAAGTAGGGCGGATTCGGGGATCGGGAGGAAGTTCGCCCGGGTGGATGCGGCTGCATCCCCGAGGCTTGGCAGCGGTCCGCTGCGGCACGGTTGTTGGTCTCCGAGAGCGCCTGTTCCGCGCCTCCAGGCGGGTCAGGCCGGCGAAGGAAGCGCCAGCTTCGTTCGTCGTATGACCGGCTGACCCCTTTTCCCCGGTGCCACATGGTCCTCGCCAAGCTGCTCTCCGTTGCCTCCAGCCGCCGGCTCCAAGCCGGTCAGGTCCTTGCCATTGCCGAGTTGGATCGGCGGCTGGACGTGGCTACCGACCGCTTTCCCGCGACGGTGCAGAAGCTCGCTCGAGACTTCAGCAAGGCGAAGGCCACCCTCGACCTCGCCGCCTACCGCTCCTCGCGGGCGCTGACTGCCGATTTGGCGGTTGGTCAGGAGCTGCCTGACATTCGCGACAGCCTCTACCAAGCCGACCTGCGCCGCATCGTGCCCATGGACCGCGAGGAAGAGTTCCGCATGGCGCGTCGGCACGAGTTCTTGGCGACCCTCGTGCGGAGCTGGCTGGAGAAGTTCGGCCTGCCGACGGCGGTCGTGGACGAGATCGATCGGGCGCCGGCGCGGGAGGTCCTGCAGCGGCTGGCCGGTCGGGCGACTCCGCGCGGCCTGGACCGGGCTTGGTTCGACCGCATCGTCGAGCAGTTCGAGGAACTGCGCAACCTCTACGTCGAGGGCTCGCTGTCGATCGTGCTCAGCACCGTCAACCGCTACCGCGGACTCGGTGTGGACACCGCGGACCTGATCCAGGAGGGCAACGCCTCGCTGTTCCAGGCGATCGACGGCTTCGACTGGCGTCGCGACGTGCGCTTCCGGACCTACGCGCAGTACTGGGTGCACCAGGCTGTGCTGAAGATGCTCTACAACAGCTCGCGCACCGTTCGGGTGCCGATCTGGGTGCAGAAGATCCTGGGCAAGATCCGTCGCGCCCAGGAAGAGGGCCGTCGCGCCGGTCGCGAGCTGACCCACGCCGAGATCGCGCAGCGGATCGGCGTCAGCGAAGAGCGGGTCGACTGGGTGATGTCGACCCGTCGGTATGCGGTCAGCCTCGACGCAGAGATCGCGGGCACCGATGGGGCGTCCCTGGTGCAGATGCTGCCGGACGAGACCCTGGAGCCGATTCCCGAGTCGATCCCGCCCGGCGACCTGCGCGAGGTCCTGGCCGGGGTCATGGCCGATCTCCCCGATCGCGAGCAGCGCATCCTGCGTCGGCGGTTCGGCCTCGACGGCCGCGATCCGCAGACCCTGAGCGAGATCGCCGACGACCTCGGCATCACGGCCGAACGCGTCCGCCAGCTGCAGAACGCGGCGATCGGCCGCATCAAGCGCCCCGCCAAACTCCGCCAACTGCAGGCCTTCGTCGAGTGAGCTGCGCTCGGTCGGGTCAGCTCTCGTCGTCGCTGTCGTCGTCGACGGCTCGTGACTCCCAGCTGAGCGACTCCATCAGCGGCAGCGTCTCCTCGAACAGACGACGGTAGACGCTCGGGCGTTGATCGCGGGAGATCGGCAGGATCCGACGCATCGTCCGATTCTTGCGCAGCTCGATGGCTGCGACGATCGCGCCAGCTTCGCCGCTGCCGGCGGCCAGCACTTCGCCCGTCGGATCGACGATGCGGCCGTCGCCCGGGAACGCCATCGGTTCGCCGTTGCGCTGCGACGGCTCCTGCCCGGTGCGATTGCAACCGAGGACGAACATCTGGTTCTCGATCGCGCGCGCGCGCAGCAGGGTGCGCCAGTGCTGGGCCCTCGCCTCGGGCCATTGCCCTGGCACCACCAGCACGTCGACGCCGCGGTGGAAGTAGTAGCGGCTCAGCTCGGGGAACCGGATGTCGTAGCAGATCATGACGCCGAGCTTGCCGAGTCGCGTGTCGACGACGCACGGGGTGTCGCCGGCGGCGTGGTGGCGATGCTCGAGGTTCGGCGAGAAGCGGTGGATCTTGCGATAGGACGCCAGCCGCACGCCTCGCTCGTGGACGTGGGCGGTGTTGAACACCTGGTCGCCAGCGACCTCGATCGTGCTGCCGACGATCACCAGATCGTGCTGCCGCGACAGTTCGGACAGTTCGGCCTCCGCCTGCTCGGCTTCGGCGACGGTCGCTTCTTCGAACGTCGACAGGAACGACGTGGACCAGAGTTCGGGCAGCACGCACAGGCGGGCCCCGGCACTCACGGCTTCTTCGACGCCGGCGCGCATCGCGGCCGAGTTCGCGGCGACGTCGCCTGGACGGACGTCGAACTGCACGCAGGCGGCGAGGAACTCGTCGGGAGGGTGTTCGGCCACGTCGGCACGATAGCCGGGCGGGTGCTCCGAGGTCACGCTCTCGCCCGCGGCGCCAATGCGAACGGGGAGGCTGCGCCCGCTCCGGCGCAGCCTCCCCGTCGGTCCTGGCGACGTTCGTCGCGGTGCCGATCAGCCCTTGAACAGGATGTCGTCGGTCGGCAGACCCGGCGTGCGCTTCGTGCGCGGCGCCGCGTTGGTCCGCGTCTCGACGATCAGCTGGTCGCTCGGCTTGAAGATGATCGTCTCCTTGTTGGCGACGTCGATGCTCTCGCCGGTCAGCGGGTGCTTGTAGGCGCGGCCCTTGCGGATGCGCCGCTCGAAGGTGCCGAAGCCCTTCACCGCGACCTTGCCGCGGCCGCGCAGCAGATCGCTGACGGCGTCGAGCACCGCGTCGAGCACGCGCGCGGCCGTGCGGCGCGGCACGTTGAGCTCCTCCGCGACCTTGTCCGCGAGAATGCCCTTGTTGGCCTGGCGGCCGAACGCGTCCTCGGCCGCGGCTGCGACCTTGTCCGTCGCCTGATCCATGCGATCCATCGCATCCTGCTTCGTCGTGCGGGTCATCCCTGAAATCCCCTGTATTCCCCGGTTGGCTCGGCGGGCTTTGGCCCGCACTCCCCTTCGTGTTGTCCGTTCTTCCCCGTCAGTCCTTCGCGGCCTGCGGAGCCGGCTTCGGGCTCGCGACGTATCGCTCGAGTCCGGAGACCAGCTTCGCGAGGTAGCGCGCGGCGACGCTGCCGGGGAAGACCTCGCTGAATGGCGCGCGCTTCAAGACGGCGCCCTCAACGGAGCTATCTTCCGGCAGCAGTCCGAGCCAGTTGAGGTCGAAGCCCAAAAAGCGCTCGGTGCAGCCCTTCAGCTTCAAGAACACCTGCTCCGCCTCTTCCGGCGACCGCACGCGATTGACCACGCAGTGGATCGGGCGCTGGTAGCCGTCCTGCACCACGACCTTGACGATGCCGTAGGCGTCGGCGATCGCGGCGAAGTTGCTCGTCGTCACCACGATCGTGTGGTCGGCCATGCTGACGAAGTCGGTGACGCCCTTCGACACACCGGCGCCGGTGTCGAGGATGATGACGTCGCAGAACGGCGCCAGCTCCTCGATCGCGACGCAGATGCGGGCTCGGCCGTTGTCGTCGAGGTTGGCCATCTCCTTCACGCCGTTGCCGCCGCTGATGAACTTCACCTTGCACGGCCCTGGCTCGATGATCTCCGACAGTTCGGCCTTGCCCTCGATGTAGTCCGACAGCGTCTTCGCCGGCTTGATGCCTGCGAGGATGTGTGCGTTCGCGAGGCCGAGGTCGGTGTCGACGATGATGGTCCGGAAGCCGCGTCGGCTGAACTCGCATGCGAGGTTCACCGACAACGATGTCTTGCCGACGCCGCCCTTGCCGGAGGTCACGGCGAAGATCGTGGCTCGCTTGCCGGTCTTCTCCGGCGGATTCGGTTGCTCGACCATTGTTCGTGCTCGATTCCGTGCGATGCGGAACGGGCTCGGACATCGGCAACGGCGACATCGGTTCTTGTGTCCAAGTGCGAGACGCCGCAGCGGCCGGTCGCTCAATGCGAGGGTGGCGCGAGCCGATCCCTGGTCCGTCGCGGCCCGCCAGGGTGGTGAGGCCGCAGGTTGGTTCGGAAATCCAGGGAGCGGTCGTGGACTCGAACGCGGGCTCGATGGTGGGGCGCCGGGAAGGAACGGTGCCATTGCGCGGTCGGCTGCTGCGCCTCGCCGTCGCGATGCCCACTGTCGCGATGTTCGTCAGTGTCGTCGCCCTCGTCGTCTATTGCCGCGCCCTGTTGCAGGACGCCGCGGCCGGGCGCGAGGTCGTCGTCGGCGAAGCCGGCTTCTGGTTGTCGGTCGGCGGCTTCCTGCTGACCTCGTTGGTGGTGTTCGTGTTCCAGGTCGCGCGCATGGCCGCCCGCGTCGCCGGTCCCGAGTTCCGCTTGAAGCGTTCGTTGCAGCGCATCCGCAGCGGCGACCTCGGCTTCCGGGTCGAACTCCGCCGCGGCGACCTGCTCGGTGGTCTCGCCGAAGAGTGCAACCTGTTGGTGGATTGGTTGGCCAAGCAATCGCATGCGGCGCAGCCCGAACGGCGCGACGCCGGCGAAGTGCGCGCCGTCGAAGAGGGGAGTGGCAAGCCGTGAAGCCGATCGCCACCCAGAACGGCGAGCGCATCGTGGCGATGTCGCTGATGGCCGTGGTCACCTTGGGGGCCTTCTGGGTGCGCGAAGCGGCCGCGGCGGCCGAGGTGGCCGCGGCGACACGCGAACGGCAAGTGGCGCGGTTGCAGCTGGTGCGCGACGGACACAGGTCCTCGTGCGGAGACCTTGGTGCGTTCTCGGACCTGTTCGACGGGCAGCAGATCGCCTGGGAGCGCGGTGCCGTCGGGCCCTACCTGGTGCTGCGGTCCGAACGCCGGGGGCGCGAATGAAACGTCGCCCGTCGTTCGTGGTGTTGGTGCGCGGCGTGTTCGTGCCGATGGCCATGGCCTGCGTGACCACGGTCTGCGTCGCCTTGGGACTCTTGCACGAGGCCGCGCGCGTCGTCCGGCGCGCCGAGGACGTGCGCGCCAAGGTCGATCGACTCGCCGACGAGATCGTCGCCGAAGCGGCGACCATGGAGGCTGCTGCCACCGGCAGCGCGAGCTCGGCTGCGCAGGTCGGCGACCGCGAAGTCCGTGTCGTCCGCAGTGTCGAGGGTTGGACCGCCTCGGTGGTCTCCGGCGGCGGGCCGCCGCGCTGGTTCGGGTTCGACCTGGTCCCTGGAGCCGCCAACCCGGCGTTCGGCACCGGCTGCACGGTCACTCGCCCGGAGCTCAAGGACTGGCTGCGCGAGGCGCGTTGCGTCGCGACCGCCGAACTGCCTCGTCTGGCGCCCGACGCCCTCGCGGCGGCGATGGTCGTCGACCGGTCGGACCTGTGTGCCCAGGACCCTGGCCTGGCACTGGCAACCTGGTCTGTCGGCACCGAAGACGTGGACTACGTGTTCCTGCGCGCGGCCGGCGACGTGCTCGCGAACGGTGGGCTCGTTTGCGTGCCCGGGCACCTCTGGATCCCAGCATCGGCCGAGCCTTGGACCGTGCGGCTCGCGCACGACGTCGTCGTCGCCGTGCGCGGCAACCTCTACATCGGTGGCTCCGTGCGCGTGCTCGGCGAGGGACGCCTCGTGTTCTACGTCGAGCCACCGCCGGGCAGCTGCGCCTACGGCGATCGCAACGGGGACGGTCTTTGGTCGGCCGGCGATCGCCTCGTCGCCGACGGTGGGAACTTCCACGGCCCGCTCGAAGGTGGGGGATCGGCCTTCCTCGGTCTGCCCGGGATCCAGCGTGCGATCCAGTGCGATGCCGGGCTCGTCGTGCACGGCGAACTGCATCTGCGGGCACCGGCGACGGTCGCCGGGCCGCTCGTGCTCGGCGGCGGCGTCACGCAGAACTCCGCCGACGGCCGGATCGTCGCGAGCGGAGCTTGGCAGTTCCTTCCGGAGCGCGAAGTGGTGCCGGGAATGCAGGTGGTCGGCGGGCCGCGCCCGGGTCGTCTGCGCGAGCTCGACAGGAATCAGCCGGGGATGCGACAGCAGACTCTTTACCAGGCGGCACCGAGTCGCTAGCTTGCGCGCCCCCAAACGGTGCGGGGTCGTAGCTCAGTTGGTAGAGCGACGCGTTCGCAATGCGTAGGTCAGGGGTTCGACTCCCCTCGACTCCACCAGTTCCCGCCCCTGGCGGACCCAACGGTCCACCAGGGGCGGCTTCGTTTCCGGGGGAACGCTAACCGCCAGCCGCCGTCAGGCGGCCGGCTGCGAGCCTGCGCGCAAGCTGCTCGGCCACCGAGACCGCGGCGACTCGGTCTTGGCGGTGGCCGGGCCAGTTCCTAGGATCTTCGCCCCTCCAACCCGGATGACATTCCGTCGTCCGCCCGGCGTTGGCGCTCGTCCTCCCCGAACCGAGAGCATCCCGATGGGCCGTCCAGTGATCGTCTCCGCGTGCCGCACCGCGATCGGCAAGTTCCAGGGTGCCCTGGCGTCGTTCTCCGCCCCGCAGCTGGGTGGTCTGGCGGTCGCCGAGGCCCTGCGCCGCGCCAACGTGCCGGGGGCCGAGGTCGAGGAAGTGCTGATGGGCAACGTGCTGCAGGCCGGCCTCGGGCAGAACCCGGCGCGCCAGTCGCTGCGCGCCGCCGGCATCCCCGACGCCGTGGCCGCCGTCACCATCAACAAGGTCTGCGGCTCGGGCTTGAAGACGGTGATGCTCGCCGCCCAGGCGATCAAGGCCGGCGACCTCAAGGTCGCGGTCGCGGGCGGCATGGAGTCGATGTCGAACGCTCCCTACTACCTGCCGACTGCCCGCGGCGGCGCGCGCCTGGGCCACACCCAGGCCCTCGACGCGATCGTCTGGGACGGCCTGTGGGACCACTACAACAACTTCCACATGGGCAACACCGGCGAGCTGGTGGCCAAGAAGTACGGCATCACGCGCGCCGAGCAGGACGCCTATGCCGTCGAGAGCCACCGCCGCGCCGTCGCCGCGCAGAAGGCCGGCGCGTTCGATGCCGAGCTGTTCGCCGTCGAGATCAAGCAGAAGAAGGGCGACCCGATCGTGGTCAAGGCCGACGAAGGTCCGCGCGGCGACTCGACGGTGGAAGCGCTGGCCAAGCTGCGGCCGGCGTTCCAGCCCGAGGGCGGGACCGTCACCGCCGGCAACGCCAGCTCGATCAACGACGGTGCCGCCGCGGTGGTGGTCGTCGACGAGGACTACGCCAAGGCCCACGGCCTGAAGGTGCTCGCGCGCATCACCGGCTACACGACCGGCGGCCTGGCGCCGGAGTGGGTCATGATGGCCCCCGAGGTCGCCACCAAGAAGCTGTGCGCGCTGCTGAAGTGCAGCCCCGCCGACTTCGACCTCGTCGAGATGAACGAGGCGTTCTCGGTGCAGATGGTGGCGCTGCAGCGCCAGCTCGAGGTCGACCCGGCGAAGTGGAACGTGCACGGCGGCGCCGTCGCCCTCGGCCACCCGATCGGCTGCTCGGGCACGCGCGTGCTGGTCACGCTGCTGCACGCGCTGCAGCGCCACGGCAAGACCCGCGGCGTCGCCGGCCTCTGCCTCGGCGGCGGCAACGCCGTCGTCATGAGCGTCGAGCGCGTCTGACCGAGCCCTTCGCCCGCCAGCGCATCCACCCCGCATTCCCATGAGCAACACCAACCTCCCCAACGCCGTCGCCGTCATCGGCGCCGGCACGATGGGCAACGGCATCGCCCAGGTCTTCGCCTCCTGCGGTGTGACCACCTACCTGGTCGACATCAAGCAGGAGTTCCTCGACCGCGGCATCGCCAACGTGCACAAGAGCCTGGGCAAGTTCCAGGAGAAGGGCACGCTGACCGCCGACCAGGTGGCCGCCATCAAGGGGCGCCTGCACGCCAGCACCGACATGGGCGTGCTCGGCAAGGTCGACCTCTGCGTCGAGGCCGTCACCGAGAACCTCGACGTCAAGACGAAGGTCTTCCAGGCCGCCGACGCGGCGCTGCCGGCGCACGCGATCCTCGCCAGCAACACGTCGTCGATCTCGATCACCGTGCTGGCGGCGAAGACGAAGCGCGCCGACCGCGTCATCGGCATGCACTTCATGAACCCGGTGCCGCTGATGAAGCTGGTCGAGGTGATCCGCGGCAACGACACCGCCGACAAGACCTGCGACCTGGTCAACGGCTGGTCGAAGTCGCTCGGCAAGATCCCGGTGCTCGCCAACGACTACCCGGGCTTCGTCGCCAATCGCATCCTGATGCCGATGATCAACGAAGCGGCCTTCGCCCTGATGGAGGGCGTGGCCACGCGCGAAGCGATCGACGAGATCATGAAGCTCGGCATGAACCACCCGATGGGCCCGCTGACGCTCGCCGACTTCATCGGTCTCGACGTCTGCGTGTCGATCCTCGACGTGCTGAAGGACGGCCTCGGCGACGACAAGTACCGCGCATGCCCGCTGATGCGCCGCCTGGTCGCCGCCGGCCACCTCGGCCGCAAGACCAAGAAGGGCTTCTACGAGTATCCCTGAGCCGGATTGGCCTCCCCAGAGAAGTCGCCTCACCCACAGTCAGCGCCTCACCGAGAGACAGCGAGCATGACGACCACTGCCACCGCGTCGCCGATCCAGGTCCCCGACTTCCAGCTGACCCCGCAGCTGGTCGAGTTCCGTGACTTCGTGCGCGACTACGCGCAGAAGCACCTCGGCAAGGCCGCGCAGTACGACGCCGAGACGAAGTTCCCGCGCGACGCGGTGCAGGCGGCGGCGAAGCTCGGCCTGCTGCGCACGACGGTGGCCACGGAGCACGGCGGCTCGGCGATGGGCAACCTCGCCAGTTGCGTGATGCTGGAGGAGATCAACGCCGTCTGCGTGTCGACCGGCGTCACCATCAGCGTGCACAACTCGCTGGTGAACTCGCTGCTCGGCAAGTGGTGCACCGAGGCGCAGAAGCGCCGCTGGTTCCCGAAGCTGGTCACCGGCGAGTGGCTCGGCGCCTACTGCCTCAGCGAGGCGTTCTCCGGCTCCGACGCCGCGGCGCTGCGCTGCGAGGCGAAGAAGGAGGGCGACCACTACGTGATGAACGGCGCCAAGCTGTGGATCACGACCGGCAGCGAAGCCAAGCTGTTCGTGGTCTTCGCGCGCACCGGCGCCGACCGCGTCAAGGGCATCTCGGCGTTCGTCGTCGAGCGCGACTGGCCCGGCGTCAGCGTCGGCAAGAAGGAGCGCAAGCTCGGTCTGCGCGGCTCGCCGACCACCGAGATCGTCTGCGAGAACGTCAAGGTGCCGGCCGACTGCCTGATCGACAAGGAAGGCAACGGCTTCACCATCGCGCTCGACACGCTCGACGGCGGCCGCCTCGGCATCGCCTCGCAGTCGCTCGGCATCGCCCGCGCGGCGATCGACCTGATCAAGGCGCACCTCGCGGCCCAGGTGGACGGCAAGGGGCGTCCGACGGCGTCGCAGCCCGACCAGTGGCTGCTCGCCGACCTCGCCGCCGACCTCGACGCCTACCGCTTCCTGACCTGGCGCGCCGCGATCCTGCGCGACCAGGGCGTGCGCTGCAGCATGGAGGCGGCGATGGCCAAGTCCTGCACGTCGCGGCTCGCCAATCGCGCTGCACGCGCGGCCGTCTCGATCCTCGGCCCGAGCGGCGTCGACGGCAGCACCGCCGCCGAGCGCGTGCTGCGCGACGCGCGCATCACCGAGATCTACGAAGGCGCCACCGACATCCAGCGCCTCGTCATCGCTCGCGGCCTGCTGAGCCCGGCATGAGCGCCCTGCCTCCGCAACCGCCGACCGGACCGGGCCTGCCGCCCGGCGTGCCGCCGCAGGCGCCGCAGTGGCCGGCGGGTTGGCAGGGGGCTGCCCAGGCGCCGCGCGAGTCGCGCGGCGTCGCGTTCTTCGTCGCCATCTTCCTCGGCATCCTGCTGCTCGCCTCGGCGGGCCTGAACGTGCTGCTGCTCCTGCTGAGCATCGGCTCGCTGGCCGGCGGCGGGCTCGGCGACGCCGATGGCGTGCCCTACGACGAAGTGCACGTCGCCGGCGTGCGCGGCGGCAAGGACAAGGTGCTGCAGATCGCCATCCGCGGTGCCATCGCCGAAGGCGGCAGCGCCGTGCTCGGCGCGCCGGGCGGCACGGTGTCGCAGGTGAAGCGCGGCCTGCGCCAGGCCGCGGCCGACGACGTGCTCGGCGTGTTGTTCTACATCGACTCGCCCGGTGGCGGCGTCACCGACTCGGACGAGATCTGGCGCCTCGTGCGCAAGTTCCGGCGCGAGCACCCGCAGAAGCCGGTGGTGGCGCTGTTCGGCGACATGGCCGCGTCCGGCGGCTACTACGTCGGCGCCGCCTGCGAGCGCATCACCGCGCACCGCAGCACGATCACCGGCAGCATCGGCGTCATCATGAGCGCCTGGAACTTCGGCGAGGCGGCGAAGAAGTACGGCGTCGAGCAGGTCGCCATCAAGTCCGAGCGCACGCCGTTCAAGGACATCCTGTCGCCGACGCGCGCGATGCGCGACGACGAGAAGGCGCTGCTGACCGGCATCGTCGACGAGTTGCTCGACCAGTTCATCACCGTCGTCGACGAAGGCCGCGACCAACTCGATCGCGCGGCTGCGACCAAGGTCGCCACCGGCGCCATCTTCACCGCCAAGCAGGCGCTCGAACTCGGCCTCGTCGACGAGATCGGCGACATCGACACCGTGGTGGCGTGGTTCGGGCAGAAGCTCGGCCGCCCCGTGAATCTCGTCGAGGCGCGCCGTCGCGCCGGCCTCGGCGATCTGCTGTTCGGCGCGTTCGGCCAGAAGCCGGCCGAAGCCGCCCTCACCGACCTTCTCACTTCGTCGACCGGTCCGCGCTTCCTGTACTACTGGCAGGGCGGGCGCTGACCGGCTTGGAGATCGCATGCACAACCTGCAGCTGACCGAAGACCAGGACATGATCGTCGACACCGTCCGCAAGTTCGTCGCGGACGCGGTCGCCCCGAAGGCCCAGGAACTCGACGAGCACCGCACGTTCGTCCAGGAGCAGTTCGGCGGGCTCGCCGAGCTCGGCGTGTTCGGCCTGTGCGTCGGCGAGGCAGCCGGCGGCGTCGGCATGGGCCTGGTGCCGTTCACAGCCGCGCTCGAAGCGGTGGGCGTGCACAGCAGCTCGCTGGCGCGGCTGTGGATCGGCCAGGTGCAGGCGGCGCTGGCGCTCGAAGCCGCTGGCGGTGACGTCGGCGAAGTGCTCGCCGGCGCCGTGGTCGCGACCTTCGTCGGCCCCGAGCACGGCATCGTGCTCGACGGCGGCAAGCTGCGCGGCCTCGCGCGCGTTGTCCCGGCCGGTGGCCAGGCCGGCATGTTCGTCGTCGCGGCGCAGCAGAACGGCTCGCCGGTGCTGGTCGTGGTGCCGGGCAGCGACGGCAAGCGCTGCGAGCTGAAGGGCCTCGGCCTCGCCAGCGCCGCGTGCGCCGCGGTCGACTTCGGCGGCGTCGCCGCCAGTCCGCTGGCGAGCGGGGCCGCGGCGGCGACGGCGATCGCCACGGCGCAGCGCGCCGGCTGGATCGGTGTCGCGGCGACCGCCGTCGGCGGTGGCAATGGCTCGATCGCGCAGGCGAAGAAGCACGCCGGCGAGCGCATCGCGTTCGGCAAGCCGCTGCTGGTGCAGGAGGCCGTGCAACGCAAGCTGGTCGAAGCCAGGCGCGCGGTAGACGCCGGTCGCCAGCTGGCGTGGCACGCCGCGCGCCTCGCCGACCTCGGCCAGGACGCGACCGAAGCGGCGCTGATGGCGCGCATCACCGCGGTCGACGCGATGGTGTTGGCCGCCGACGAGGCGATCCAGATCCACGGTGGCTTCGGCTACACGGTGGAGTACCACGTCGAGCGCCACTACCGCGACGGCAAGATGCTCGAAGTGCTCGACGGCGGCAGCGACGCGATGCGCACGCGGCTGGCCGCACTGCAGATGGCCTGAGAGGCCCTGGCGTCAGGGGCCGACGGGCGTCGGCGCGCCGTCGACGCCGAGCGCCGCGCGCAGGTCGACGGTGGCGATCCAGCCCGCCAGCTGCGCTTCGACCTCGGCCACGCGCGCGTCGGCAAGCTGGATCTCGCGCAGCTGCACGCGCAGCAGGTCGCTGCGACCCAGATCGAACGAGCGCTGCTCGGCCACGACCATCTGCGCGGCGAGCTCCCGGTTCTTGCGGCTGTTGTCGAGCTGGCCGATGGCGGCGGTCAGGGCCGAGTGCGCATCGGCCACGTCGTTGACGATGCGATCGCGCGCGAAGCGCGATTCGAGCTGCAGCCGGCTCTGCTGCGTCAGCGCCTGCTCGACCCGGCCGAGCGCGTCGCGCCGCCACAGCGGCCACTTCAGCTCGCCGCCGACGAACAGACCCGAGCGGTCGATGTCGCCGTACGGCGAGTCGGCCGGCGCGTGCGTCGCCTCGATCACCAGGTCGAGGTTGGGCAACGCCTGGTTGCGCGCCAGCTCGAGGTCGACCTCGACGCGGTCGGTCAGCTGCTGCAGCCGGCGCAGTTCGGGCCGCTGGCGCAGCGCAGCTTCGGTGTCGCCGCCGACGCTCGTCGTCGCCGCCCGAGGTTCGGGCGGTGTCTTCGGCAGGTTGTCGCGCCCCGGCACGATCGGCGCGTCCGAGGTGTCGCGCCAGTAGAGCGACAGCTCGAGCGCCGCCTGCTGCAGCTGGCGTTCGGCGCGCACGACGAACAGGCGGCGTTGCGCGATCAGGCGTTCGTTGTCGACGACGTCGATCGGCGCCACGAAGCGGCGGTCGACGCCGCGCTGCAGGCCCTCGACACGTTGCTCGGCGAGCAGCAGCAGTTCTTCGGCGACCGCGAGGCGTTGCCCTGCTGCGACCCAGCTCCAGTAGGCGCGGCTGGCGGCGCGCACGAAGTCGATGCGCGCGCGCTGGATCACCGGTTCGGCCAGCTGCTGTTCGATGCGCGCCTGCTTGACGCCGGCGCGACGCCGGTCGAAGCCGCGATCGCGCAGCAGCGGCACGCGGCCGCCGAGCACGAACTCCCCGTCGTCCTGCGTGCGGTCCTTGTCGTAGTCGGGCAGGAAGCCGTCGCTGATGCGGTAGCCGCCGTAGATCGTGTCGCCGGTCGCCAGCGGTTGCTCGAGCAGCGTCTGCAGCGTCGTCGCTTCGTAGTAGCCCTGCAGCTGGCTGCCCAGCTTGGCGGTCAGGTTGGCGTCGAAGCCGCCGAGCGCCTGCGTCAGCCGGCCCGAAGCGAGGTCGCGTTCGAGCAGTGCGCTCAGGTAGGGCGGGTAGCGTTCGCCGACGGCGCGCAGCACGGCCGCCAGTTCCAGCGGTCCAGCAGGTGCGGGCACCGGCGTCGCCGCGACGTCGATCGCCGCGACCTGCGTGTCCGTGGCCGTTCCCTGGCCACTGCCCCCGGCCGCTGTGCTGGTCGGGCTCGGCGTGCGCAGTAGCTCCGGGTCGATCGCGCGCGGCTCGTACGGCGCCACCGTGCAAGCCAGCAGCAGCAACGGCGACGCGGCACTGGCGGCGATGCGCAGCGGTGGCGTCACTTGCCACCCTCCTTGCCGTCGTCACCCTTGCCACCGTCGGCCTTGCCGCCGTCGCCCTTCGGGCCGTCGCCGATGGCCTTCGGCGGCGGCGGCAACTGCGGCGGGAAGCCGTTCAGCTGGCGCCAGATCTCGAAGCCCAGCGAGACCTCGTCGAGCACGATCCAGCCGCGGGCCCGCACGCCCTGGCGCAGCCAGGGATCCTCGGGCCAGGCGTGTGGGTTCTGCGAGCCGTGCACCTTCTCGAACGTGATCCAGCGGCGCAGCCACTCGACCCACGGCCCCTCCGGTTCGCGGAACGGCCGTTCGTCCGGCAGCACCATCACACGGAACGTGCCGGTGCCGTCGTCGAAGCGGTCGACGAACTCGACGCGTCCGCCGAACGTGCCGATCGCCGCCGACGGCCAGCCGACCCATTGGATCGCCGGCCAGCCTTCGAACTGCAGGCGCACGTGCCGGCCGACCTCGACGAACGTCACGTCGTTGCCGTCGACGAACAGCTCGACCGCGAGCTGCTTCGTGCTCGGCACCAGCAGCGCCAGCGTGGTGGACTGCTTGACGAAGCCGCCGCCCTGCCCGTTGGCGAACAGGCGCTGCACGAAGCCGGCGACCGGTGCGGTCAGGCGCTGCTGCCGCTGGCGTTCGAGGTCGCGCTGCGCCCGCAGCACGCTCGATTCGGCCTCGGCGAACTCGCCGGCGGCGCCGTCGCGGTTGGCCCGCACCGTCTGGATCTTGACCTGCTCGTCGCGTTCGACGCGGGTGCGGGCGCTCTGGCGCGCTCGCAGTTGCGCCTGCGCGCCGAGCACCGCGGCTTCGCGCGCCCCGAGCTCGGCGTTGGCGATGTCCAGCTGCTGTCGCGCACTCTCGAGTTCGAAGCCGGCGCCGATGCGGTCGGCCACCAGGCCCTGCCACATGCTGGCCGAGAACTCGCGGAAGCGCACGTTGGCGCGCGCCACCGCGACCGCCTGCTCGGCGACGACGACCGCCTGCTCGGCGGCGGCGACGTCGTCCTGCGCCAATTGCATGGCGGCGGTGCGCGCGGCCTCGGCCTCGACGATCTGCAGCTCGTACTGGTCGCGCTTGGCTGCCGCCGCGGTGCGCTTCTGTTCGGCTGCGGTCAGCTGCTCCTGCAGGCGTTCCAGCAGGCGCGGGTCGTTGTCGGCGAGGTCGACGATCGGGTCACCGGCCTTCACCAGCTGGCCTTCGCGCACGTGCCACTCCAGGATCACGCCGTCGGTGCGCGCCTGCAGCGGCATCGGGCGGTCGATGGGGTTGAACTCGATGACGCGGCCGTCGCCGGGCAGGTTCTGTTGCCACGGCGCGAAGGCCATGACGAACGGCGAGATCACCAGCAGCAGCAACAGCACCCGGCCCAAGCGCCGGGTCTTGCGACGGTGCCCGGCTTGGGCGAGGGCCGACAACTCACCGGCGGGATAGGCGAAGGCGTTGGAGTGGCCCACGTCAGACCTCCGTGTGCGGGTTCGTCTTGCCGAAGGTGTCGAGATCGACGCGGCGATCGCAGGCCGCGATCACGTCGGGCATCTGCGTGACCACCAGCACCGTCCACGGATGGCGCCGATCGAACAGGTGCGACAGCACCCGCAGCCGCACGCGTTCCTGCAGCACGTCGAGCGCACCGTCGAGCATCAGCAGCCGCGGATTGCCGAGTATGGCGCGGGCGATCATCAGGCGGCTCGCCTGGCTGCTCGACAGCGGATTGCCGCGCGTCGTCAGGGGTGTCGACAGCCCCTGCGGCAGCTTCAGGACCTCGTCCCAGAGGTCGACCGCCTGCAGCGCGTCGCGCACGGTGTCGGCACCGATCGCCGCGCGGCCGAAGCGCAGGTTCTCCAGCACGGTGCCTTCGACGATCTCGGTGCCGTGCACCAGCGCGATCTGGTCGCGCATGCGCGCCAGACGCAGTTGTCGCAGGTCGAGTCCGTCGATCGTGACGTGGCCGTGGGTCGGCGTGCGCAGACCGAACAACACGTCGAGCAGGTAGCTGGCGCTGCCGCCGGGCGTGCCGACCAGCGCCACGCGCTCGCCGGCGGCGACCGCGAGGTCGAACTCGCTCAGCGAGTGGGGATTGTCCGGCACGCCGCAGCCGAGCTTCTGCAGGCCGATCGCGAGGCCGGTCCCGGTCGGCATGTCCTCGCCACCTTGTGGCTCCAGCGGCAGGTCGATCAGGTGCCCGAGTTTGTCGCTCGACGCGCACACGTCGTAGAAGTCCTTCAACACGTCGCCGAGCTTGGTCAGGTTGGCGACGACGGCGGTGACGATCAGTTCGCTCGCGACCAGCTGGCCGGGCGTCAGCTGCTGGTCGATGACGAGCCAGCCGCCGATCGCCAGCACCGCCGTGCTGGCCAGGATCTGCAGCATCAGGCTGCTGCACACCTGCCGGAACCAGATCCGGAAGTGGCGCTTGCGCGCCGCCACGTAGCGGTGGCACAGCTCGTTGGCGCGCTCGCGCGCGAAGTCGGCGCCGCCCTGGGTGCAGAAGGCGGTGGTGTGACGACCCAACTCCTGCAGCCACGCGGCGACCTCGTACTTGGCCACCGACTCGGCGATCGAGGTGCGCACGCCGCGGAAACCGAGGCCGAACACCAGCACGGCGACGGCCAGCAGCAGCAGCAGCACGAACGCGAGCAGGAACGGGTGGTAGAAGGCCAGCACGGCCATGCCGACGCCGCTCTGCAGCACGATGTTGGTCACCGCCAGCAGCAACTTCGAGCTGCTCTTCTGCAGCGTGATCGTGTCGAAGAAGCGGTTCAGCAGTTCGGGACCGGAGCGCCGGTCGAACGCGCTGATCTGCACGCGCGGCACGCGCCAGGCGAGGTCGCCGGCGACACGCAGGAAGATCCGGCGCTCGATCACCTCGGCCACGTAGACCTGCAGCGCGCGCAGCAGCCCCTGCAGCAACAGGCAGCCGAGCAGCACGCCGACCAGCACCACCAGCGGCGTCAGCAGGGTGCCGAAGGTCAGGTTGCTGATCAGGGCGTCGACCGTCAGCGGCACGGCGAGCGTCAGCACGGCGCCGGCGGCGCCGTAGACGACGATCGTGACCATGTCGCTGGTTTCCGGCCGCAGCAGCTCCAGGAAGCGCCGCCACGGGGGAAGGTGATGGGAGTCCGCGGCGGCCGCTGCGGTGGCAGGCTGGTCGTCGTGCATCGGGGCGACAGAGTGGCGTTCGGGTGCGGTTTGGCGCTGCGCCGCAAGGGAATGCGAAGCGCCCGTGAGGCGGCGAGGTTAGGTCCGCGGCGTATCGGTCCAAAGGGGCGCGTGACGAAAGTCGGTCGGACGGCGCTCTCGGCCATGGCACGGCCGGATCGGGTCCTCACCCGCCGGCGCGCACGGCACGATGGGACTCGGCCCATTCCCCCGCCCGCAGCGTGGCGGCCCGCAGCACCCGGCGGATCGGGGTGGTGGTCAGCAGCCGCCGGTGGGCCCGCAAGTAGGCGCGCAGGAAGGCGGTGCGCGCGGCGGCGCCACCGGGCGAGCCGGCGGCGACGAACGCGGCCTGGAGACGGCCGAGGTCGGCCCCACGGCCGCGGGTGTCGAGCGTCGGCCGGCGCCGGACGCCGTCCAGGTCGACCATGGCGATCGTCCCGTCGTGCTGGTCGCGCACCAGGTTCTCGAACTTCAGGTCGCGGTTGCCGAGGCCGTGGGCGTGCAGGCGGCCGACCGCGTCGCCGAGCCGGTGGGCGATGCCGGCGAAGGCGGCGGGCGGCACCGAGCCGGCGGCCAGTTCGCTGGCGAGGTTCGGGCCGGCGAGGCGCTGCACGAACACCATGCCCTGGCCGCCGTGCAAGCGCATGGCGATCGGCTGCGGCGTCGGCACGCGCGCGAACTGCAGCCAGTAGCTGGCGCGCCACAGGCGGCGCGCTGCCGCGGCATCGCGCTGCTTCGCCGCGAACTCCGGGCGCAGCCAGACGGCGCCGCGGCGCCCTTCCTTGTCGGCGGCCGGCGGGCTCGTCGCGAACGTGGTGCAGGCCGCACGCATCGCATCGTCGGCGCCCGGTCCCAGCAGGTGCCAGAACCAGCGCGGCTCGGCGCGCCGCCGCCGCGTCGTCGCCGTGTGGCGGCAGTCCCGCTCGGCGCGCCGGCCGAACGCGGGCAGCGCCCCCGCGCGCCAGCGGCGCGTGGCAGCGGCGAGTTCCGCCGCGAACGTCGCCGGCAGGGGCGGGCCGCCCGCGAGGTAGGCGGCGAGCAGTGGCCGCATGCGTGGATCGACGGCGCCGCCGTCGACTTCGTGGCAGAAGAACGCCAATGCGCGGGCCCGTTCGCGCAAGCCCGGGTCGCCACCGTGGCGCACCGACGTCAGGTCGACGAGGTGCAGGGTGCCGTCGCGTGCCACCAGCAGGTTGCCGGCGTGCAGGTCCTGCGGGGCCAGGCCGCGATCGTGCACCGTGCGCAGCAACTCGCCGGCGCGCGCCAGCGGTCCGGCGGTCGCGCCGGCGACGTCGAACGGCGCGCCGTCGACGGTGCGGGTCAGCACGAAGCTGCGCATGGCTTCGCCGTCGCGCACGAGCCCGTGCGCCAGCGGGATCACGGTCGGCAGGCCGAGCGCTTGCGCGCGCACCAGGTGGTCGTGTTCGCGCCGCGCGCGGTCGCCGCGCAGCAGGTCGCGCGCGCGGTCGGCGAAGCGGTCGGGGCGGAACACCTTGGCATGCACCGGAACGCCGGCGATCGCGCCGCGCAGCACGAGGCGCACGGTTCGCTCCTTGACGATCTCGAAACCGTGGTCGATCCAGGCCCGCACGTCTTCGCCGAGCAGTTCGCGCAGCGCGCCGGCGATCGCCGGTGCCGCCGTCGCGCGCGCACGGCCGTGCTCGACTGCAACTGCCTGGCTGCCTGTTGCGACGGCGGCTGCGACGGATTGCGGCAACGGGTCGTTGCCCGGCGTCGAGGGATGCGGAACCATGGAGCGGCGTGATGTGGCGGCTGCACCGATACTACCTGAGAGAACTGGCGGTCAACGCATCCGTCACGTTCCTCGTGTTGTTCGCGATCGCGCTGGTGTCGTTCATCTACCGCGGCATCCAGCGTGCGGCCGGCGGCACGCTGACGGACGCGTTGGTCATCACGGTGCTGTTCGCGCTCGACTCGATGCAGCACCTGCTGACGATCGCCTTCCTGCTGGCGACGGTGATGACCTACACGCGCGCCGCGCAGGACCGGGAGCTGGTGGCGATCCGCGCCGCCGGCATCTCGCCGCGCGTGCCGATGACCGCGGCGCTGCTGCTCGGCACGTTCCTGTCGTTCGGCGCGTCGCTGGCGATGCACTACGTGATCCCGTGGGTGCACTACCACAAGTACCACGTCGTCGCCGACGTGATGCGCAACGTCATCCTGAACCTGCGTCTCGGCACCGACCGCATCAAGCTGCTCGACACCGGGTTCGTGATGACCTACCGCGAACAGGAGGCCGGCGCCTACCGCGACTGCCGCATCTACTGCCCGCGCCAGCTGCAGGGCATGGAGTCGCCGATCCTGTTCGTCGACAAGGTCACGATCCCGGAGTTCCAGGAGGACGACGTGATGATCTCGATCGTGCTGACCGGCGTGCGCGATCCGATCGGCGGCGGCCACAACCGTGAGGACATCGTCTTCTCGGTGCCGGCGGACGACATCGGCAACCGGAACCGCCGCGCCGACGGCGATGGCGACCTGCGCTCCGACCAGCTGCTGGCCGAAGTGTTGCGCGACGTGCATCCCGAGCCCCACGCCGCGTGGATGACGCTGTTCCGTCGCTGCTGCGCCTCGCTGATGCCGGCCGTGCTGGGCCCGATCGGCTACGCCCTCGGCGAGCTGTCGCGCGAACGCGGCCGCGTGTTCGCGCTGCTGCTGACGCTGGTGCCGCTGGTGCTGTTCTACGTCGGCGACATGCTCGGCGTGCACGCCACGGTCGCGACCCGCAACCCGGTGTTCGGCTGGCTGCCGATGGTGCTGCTCGGACTGTTCGGCGTGCCGGTGCTGCGGAGGGTGCTGCGGCGATGAGCTTGCTCGACCGTTACGTCGGCCGCATCGCGCTCGGCGCGTTCCTGGCAGCGCTGCTGTTCTTCCTGTTCCTCGCGGTGCTGATGCATCTGCTGAACAACGTCGGCAAGTTCGCCGCCAGTGCCGAACAGGAAGGCCTCGGCGGGAGCGGGCTGGTGCTGGGACTGCTCGGCTTCTACGCGCGCATGGTGCCGGTGCTGATCACGACGGTGACGCCGTTCGCCATGGTGACCGCGGCCATGTTCACCGTCGCGCGCCTGCAGCACGCCAACGAGGTGGTGCCGATGCTGTTCGTCGGCCGCAGCATCCGGCGCGTGCTGTTGCCGGTGTTGCTGCTCGGCGTCGCCGCCGGTGTCGGCATGGCGGCCTGCTGGGAATGGGTGGTGCCGAACGTCGGCTCCGACATCGCCAGCACCCAGGCGCGGTTGAAGCAAGGCAGCGACGAACAGAAGGCGCTGGTGCACGAACGCGAGGAGAACGGCGAGCGCCAGTACTTCTACGCGTGGAAGTTCCTGCCGCGCACGCGCACGATGGAACGCGTCGGCTTGCTGGTGCAGGGCGACCTCGCCGCCGACTGCCAGCTGCTGTCGGCCGACCGCGCGCATTGGGACGAGCAACGCCGCGACTGGCGCCTCGTCGGCGGCCGCTGCAGCCGACCGGGTGGCGGCGGCAACCTGGCGCCGACGATCGACTACGCGCCCCGCGAGTGGCTCGAGCGCCCCGACCTGACTCCCGAGCTGCTGATGCAGCAGAGCCGCGACAGCATCGAGCCCGAGTTGCTGGGCTACAGCGAACTGTGGCAGATGCTGGACGTGCGGCCGAACCGCCCCGACATCCGCCTGGCGCTGCACCGGCACATCACGCATCCGCTGTCGTGCCTGCTGCTGCTGCTGCTGACGCTGCCGCTTGCCGTCTACTACGAGCGCGGCACCCGCGTCGAGCGCTTGCTCGGTGCGATCGCGTTGTGCGCCGGCTACCTGCTGCTCGACCTCATCTGCCAGAGCCTCGGCCAGCGCGTTGCCGCCGACGGCACCACGATGCTGCACCCGGTGGTGGCGGCGTGGACGCCGACGATCGTGTTCGGTTCGCTGGGCGCCGTGCTGTTCGGGGGGATGCGCACGTGAGCACGCCCGAACGCCGCACCAACGGCATCTGGATCATCGTCTTCGCGCTGCTGTTCGTCGCCGCGTTCGGCGCCGTCATCGTGCTGGCCGTGCGCGGTCGCGGCTGATCGCTCGCCCCGCGACGGGCGCCTCAGATCAGGTCGGAGTCGCCGAGCGTGTGGTACCACTGCTCGGCGTAGAACTCACGATCGTGCACGTCGAACGGGATCACCACCTGGAAGTAGCTGGTGCCGTAGACGAGGAAGCCCAGGCGCTGGAACTGCAGGAAGCGCGGGTCGCGATGCTGGAACAGCGTCGCCAGCACGCTCGCCCCGGTCTCGCCGGCGCGGCGTTCGGCCGCCGCCACCAACGCCGCGGTCGCGTCGTGGTCGTCGGCCGGCACCAGCCAGTCGACGACGAAGAACGTGTTCGGCATGACGAAGTCGCGCCGCGTCAGCACGGCGACGCCGCGCAGCGCACCGCTGCGGCGGTCGCGGCACTCGAGCAGTTCGTACTGCGCGTCGTGCGCGTCGGCGTAGCGCCAGTTCAGGTACTTCGCATCGCGCACGCAGGCGAGCTTCGTCGTCGTGGCGAACGCGGCCCACAGCGCGTCGACGTCGCTGCCGAAGCGCGCGACGCTCCGCACCTCGAGGTCGCCCGACACCGCGCGCGGTGGCAGGCCACCGGGCGGCACCTCGCGGAACAAGAAGTCCCAGTCGCGGACCGCTTCGTAGCGCAGGTACTTCTGGCCGATGCGCCACGTGGCGATCGGCCAGCCGTGGTGGAACGAGTTCTGGTCCGCGCCGTCGCCGCCCCAGCGTTCGTAGTGGGCGAGCGCGAGGTTGACGAACAGACCCGGCCGCGGGCCGGCGCGGCGGTGCTGCGGCAGCACCCACAGGTCGACGCACTGGCCGACCAGCCGCGGCTTGCCTTCGACCAGGAACGTCGCCGGCAGCGTCACGTAGGCGCCGACGATGCCGTCGCGCTCGTGCTCGGCCACCATGGTGTGGACCTGGCTGGTCGGGTTGTCGCGGAACTTCCACTGCCAGTGCGCCAACGAGCGCGCCGGGAAGATCTGGTTGTGCCCGGCCAGCAGTCCGGCTTCGTCACCGGGGCGGTAGGGGCGCAGCGTGATCTCGCTCATGGTCGCCACGCTATCGGCTGCCGACCCGTCGCCGCTACTTGCCCTTCGGCCTGCGCTCCTGCCACTGGCGCAGCAGTTCGAGCGCCTGGCGCGGCGACAGTTCGTCGAGGTCGAGCTTGCCGAGCTCCTCGACGATCGGGTCCGGCGGCGGCGCGAACAGTTCCTTCTGCTTCATGCCGGGCCGCGCGCGGTCGCGGGCGGTGACCAGCTTGTCGCGCACGGCCGCACCTTCGTCGTCGAGTTCCTGCAGCACCGTGCGCGCGCGGTCGAGCACCGGCTTCGGGATGCCGGCGATCGCGGCGACGTGCAGGCCGTAGCTGCGGTCGGTGCCGCCCTGCTCGATGCGGTGCAGGAACACGATCTCGTCGCCCCATTCGCGCACGGCGACGCGGCAGTTGACGATGCCGCGGCCGGGGCCGGCGAGGTCCATCAGCTGGTGGTAGTGCGTCGCGAACAGGCCGCGGCAGCGCACGCGGTCGTGCAGGTCCTCGGCGATCGCCCACGCCAGCGACATGCCGTCGTAGGTGCTGGTGCCGCGGCCGACCTCGTCGAGCACGACCAGGCTGCGCGCGGTGGCGTTGTTCAGGATGTTCGCGGTCTCCGTCATCTCGACCATGAACGTCGACGCGCCGCGGCTGATGTCGTCGGCGCCGCCGACGCGCGTGAACACGCGATCGACGAGACCCACGTGTGCGGCCTTCGCCGGCACGAAGCTGCCGATCTGCGCCATGACGACGATCAGCGCGTTCTGGCGGATCCAGGTCGACTTGCCCGCCATGTTGGGGCCGGTCAGCAGCACGAGGCGGCGGCCCGGCGGCTCGAGGTCGGTGTCGTTCGCGACGAACGTGCCGGCCGCGTGCGTCGCCTCCAGCACCGGGTGGCGGCCGTCCTGGATGCGCAGCAGCAGCGAGTCGTCGACGACCGGGCGGCAGTAGTCGCGTTCGCGGGCGACGGTGGCGAGTGCCGCGACCGCGTCGAGCTCGGCCACCGCCCGCGCCGTGCGCTGCAGGCGGTCGACGGCGGTGGCGACGCGTTCGCGCAGCGCGGCGAACAGCTCGTACTCGAGCGCCTTGCCGTTCTCCTCGGCCTTCAGCACCTTGCTCTCGAACGTGCGCAGCGCGTCGGTGACGTAGCGTTCGGCGTTCTTGGTCGTCTGCTTGCGCACGAACTCGGCCGGCAGCGCCACCGCGGCGTGCGTGTGCGTGACCTCGATGTAGTAGCCGAACACCTTGTTGAACCCGACCTTCAGGCTCGGGATGCCGGTGCGGTCGACGAGCTCCTGCTGGTAGCGCGCGAGCCACTCGCTGCTGTCGCGCGCCAGCGTGCGCAGTTCGTCGAGTTCTTGGCTGTAGCCGGCGCGGATCAGGCCGCCTTCCTTGATCGTGTTCGGCGGTTCGTCGACCAGCGCCGTGGCGATCGCCGACGCCAGGTCGGTCAGTGGGTCGAGCGACAGCCCGAGGCCACGCAGCAGCTCGGAGCGGCACGTGCGCAGCCGTTCGCACAGCGGCGGCAGGCGGTCGAGGCTCTGCCGCAGGCCGACCAGATCGCGGCCGTTGGCGCGGCCGAACGCGGCGCGCGAGCCGAGGCGTTCGAGGTCGAGCACCTGCGCCAGCTGGCCGGTGACGAGCGTGCGCAGCTCGCCGTCGTCGAACAGTTCGGCGACGGCGTCCTGGCGCTGCACGATCGGCTGCACGCGCGCGAGCGGCGCCAGCAGCCAGTGGCGCAGGGCGCGTGCACCCATCGGCGTGCTGCTGCGGTCGAGGATCTGCAGCAGCGACGTGCCCTCGGCGTCGCGCATCGTCTGCACCAGTTCGAGGCTCTGCCGCGTCGCGCGGTCGAGCCGCATGAACGCGCCGTCGTGCCAGACCTCGATGCGGCGCAGGTGCGGCAACGCACACAGCTGCGTCGCCTGCAGGTAGGTGACGAGCGCGCCGGCGGCGCCGATCGCCAGCGGCAGCTCCTGCACGCCGAAGCCGGCGAGCGTCTTCACGGCGAAGAACTGCTGCAGCAGGCGCGTCGCCCCTTCGGTGCCGAAGTCGTAGGCCGGGCGGAAACTGATCGGCACCGAGTCCTGCGGCAGCCAGTGCCGGTGCTCGCCGCGCCGTTCCTCCGGCAGCAGCAGTTCGGCGGGCTCGATGCGCGCGAGCTCGTCGGCGAGGCGATCGGGCGGGCACTCGACGACGAAGAACGCGCCGGTCGACAGTTCGACCCAGGCGACGCCGACCTTGTCCTTGCCGTGCAGCACCGCGGCGAGGTGGTTGTCGCGGCGGCCGTCGAGCAGGTTGTCCTCGGTCAGCGTGCCCGGCGTGACCACGCGCACGACCGCGCGTTCGACCACGCCCTTGGCGTCCTTCGGATCCTGCATCTGCTCGCAGATCGCCACCTTGTGGCCCATCTGCACGAGCCGGCGCAGGTAGCCGTCGACGGCGCGGTAGGGCACGCCCGCCATCGGGATCGCGCCGTCGCCCTTGCTGCGGCTGGTCAGCGTGATGCCGAGCGCCTTCGCCGCCGTCTTCGCGTCCTCGAAGAACAGCTCGTAGAAGTCGCCCATGCGGAAGAACAGCAGGGCGTCGGGATGGCGCTGCTTCTGCGCCACGTACTGCGCCATCGCCGGCGTCGTCGCCGCGTCGCTCATCGGGCGCCGGCTCCGAACGCGGGAGGCCGCGGGTTGGCGGCGCGCAGGCGCAGCGCTTCCTCGACCAGGATCGAGGCCGCGGTCTCGGCGTCGTCGTGCGTGGTCATGCCGCTGAACGACAGCCGCACCACTTCGCGCGCGGCGGCGCGGTCGAGGCCGATCGCCGCCAGCACCGGATTGTCGGCGGGCTTCTTCGCCTTCGCCGGCGTCTCCACGTGCTCGAGCGCCACGTCGTCGTGCGCGCCGTGGCACGCCGAGCCGATCGAGAACGCGACGCCGCGCGCGTCGCAGCGGAGCATCAGCGTCTGGCCGTTCACGCCGGGCAGCCGCAGCGACAGCACGTGCGGCAGGTGGCGCTCCGGATGGCCGAGGCACTCGGCGTCGGGCAGGGCCGCGCGCACGCGCGCCAGCACGAGGTCGGCGAGGTCGCGCGTGTGCGCTTCGGTGCGCGCCTGGTGGGTGAGGCAGTGCTCGGCGGCGACGGCGAGGCCGACGGCGCCGGCGACGTTCTCGGTGCCGCCGCGCAGGCCGCCTTCCTGGCCGCCGGCCGGCAGCAGCGCGTGCACGTCGGCGGTGCTCGACAGCGCCAGGAACCCGGCTCCGCGCGGGCCGTGGAACTTGTGGCCGGAGACGGCGACCGAGTCGACGTCGAACGCGTCGAGGTCGAACGGCAGCTTGCCGTAGGTCTGCACGAGGTCGACGTGCACGTGCGCCTCGGGGGCGGCGCGACGCACCAGTTCGACCAGTTCGTGCAGCTGGCACAACGTGCCGAGCTCGTTGTGGCCGTACATCAGCGCGACCGTGCGCACGTCCTGGCCGAGCGCCTCGAACAGCGTCTCCGGTGCGAGGTCGCCGTGGCGCGTCACCGGCAGCACGGACACGTGGTGGCGCAGGCGCGACAGCAGCGCCGTGCAGTTCAGGATCGCCGGGTGGTCGGTCGCCGCCATCAGCACGCGGCCGGGCGAACGCGCCAGCGCGCTGCCGACGACGCCGAGCTGGTCGGCTTCGCTGCCGCCGGAGGTGAACACGATGCGCGCGGCGCCGAGCGTGCCGCGCAGGAACTCGCGGGCGTCGTCGAGGGCGCGGCGCGCGGCCGGGCCGAACGCGTGGGAGCTGCTCGGATTGCCGAACGATTCCCGCTGGACGCGGGCCATGGCGTCGACGACGGCGGGCAGCGGCGGCGTCGAGGCGGCGTGGTCGAGGTAGATGCGGCGCGGGCCGGGCATCCGCGCATCATCGCCGGCCGTTCGCCGCGAGGCCAGTTCGACGAACCGGGCTCGGGCTGCTGCGCCGGCGGGTCAGCCGTCGAGGCAGTAGCGCTTCAGCTTCTCGTAGAGCGTCGAGGTGGCGATGCCGAGCAGCTGGGCGCTGCGGGTGCGATTGCCGCTGGTGCGCTTCAGCACGGCGATGATGTGCTGGCGTTCGAGTTCTTCGAGCGTTTGCACTTCCGGGGTCGGTGCGCTGGCGCCGCCGTCGCCGAGCGTGCTCGGCAGGTGTCGCGGGGCGATCGGCTGGTTGCCGGCCTGCGCAGCGGCAGCCTCGAGCACGAGCCGCAGCTCGCGCAGGTTGCCGGGCCAGCTGTGCTCGGTCAGCATGCGCTTGCCGCGTTCGGTGAGCAGGCGCGGCGAGCCGTCCGGGCAGCTGCCCATCTCGGACAAGAACAGTTCGGCGAGCGCCAACACGTCGCGGCTGTCGCTGCGCAGCGGCGGCACCTCGATGCGCTGCGCTTGCAGCACCTCGAGCAGAGCCGGGTCGATGTCCGTGACGCCGGTGGGGAGGGAACTGGCGACCAGCACCGGCGGTGCGGTGCCGTCGGCGGCCTGTCGGCGCAGCTCGGCGAGCAGGCGTTGCTGGCTGGCCGTGGTCAGCCCTTCGATCTGGTCCAGGAACAACGTGCCGCCGCGCACCCGCTGCAGCAGGCCGCCGGGGTCCCGGCCGTCGCCGAACAGGTCGCGTTCGTGGCGCCAGGCTGGCACCTGCACGGCGTTCCACGGGGCGAAGACGGCGGTGCGGCGCGGGCCCTCGGCGTGCAGGTAGCGCGCCAGGTCCTCGCGTTCGGTGCCTTCTTCGCCGACCAGCCAGATCGGCTCGGTGCTGCTGACCAGGCTGCGCAACGACTGGCGCGCCGCCTGCAGGCGGTTGCTGAGCAGCAGCGCATTGTGGGTCGCGGTGCCGTGGAAGCGCAGGCGCTTCACCTCGTCGCGCAGCCGCAGTCGTTCGGTGGTCTCCTGCAGCCGGTGCCAGACGACGCTGCCGAGGGACTGTGCGAGGCGCAGCAACTCCTGTCCGGAGGGGGCGCCAGGTTGCGGTTGCTGCAACACCATCAGGCCTTCGCCGACCTTGCCCAATGGCACCAGCAGACGATCGACGGTCTGGGACCCTTCGGCGGTGCGCACGAGGTAGGGGCGGGTCGAGCGGCGCGCTTCGCCCAGCATCGACTCCGGCAGGCGTGCGGCGGACGCGGCGCCCGGCACCGCATGGGACGCCAGGGCCTCGATGCCGCCATCGGCGGTGAAGCGTCCGATCCAGCCGCTGCTGCGCGACGTCAGGTTGCGCGACAGGTCGAGCAGCGGTTCGGCCGCGTCGCGCAGGTCGCCGAGGTCGGCGAACGTCCATTCGATGCGGTCGAGCACGCGCACGGCGGTCGCCGCCTGCGGATGGTGCAGGGTCGGCGGCACTTCGTCGTCGGCGACTTCCCGCGAGATGACCACCGTGCGTTGGTCGTCGGGCGTGATCGTCATCGCCGCGCTGCGCCGCTCGATCACGAGTCGCGTCAGCCCGATCGTGATCACCTGCCCGGGCAGGATCTCGCCCGCGTGGGCGGGCCTGTTGTCGATCGACACCGGGTTGCTGCCGCCGAGGTCGCGGAACTGGAAGCTGGTGCCGTTCCACTCGATCTGCAGGTGACGGCGGCTGACGGTGGGGTCGCGCAGGACGATGGAGCACTCTTCGGCGCGGCCGATGGTCCAGCGGTCGCCGCGCAGCGGCACGGTCCGCACCGTGCCGTCGCCCAGGATCACCAGGCGATACTCCGTCACATCCCTGTGGTTCTCGAGCATGGGTTCCCTGGCCGCAGTCTCCGGGAATCGGAGGGTGAATGCAAGGGCAATGCATCATCGTCGGGAATCAAACGCTTGCTCATTGCCAAGATCGATGGAGCGCCTAGGATCCGCAACCCCCGGAAGATCGGCAGTCAAGTTCGTTCGTCGTCGACAGCCCCGCAGAATTGCGTGCCCCGCCACCGCGCTCGCGATGCCTCACCGGCACCGGCGAGCCATTCGTCTCGCACCGTCGATTCGAATCGACGCAGCGGGGCCGGATCCTCGCGAGACCGCCGAGGATCGCACCGACTTCGCTTCGCGTCGGCCCGATCGTCGACCGCTCCGGCGCTCCAGCCGTCGCTGCCACCGTGCCGATACCGCGCCGGTATGGCCTTCTGGATCGTCGGCTGGTGCGTCCTCGCAGTGGTGGTGGCGATCGCGCATCACCGCGTGCGCGTCGGCAACGCTCCCTATCCGGCCGAAGTCGCGGCGTTCATGCTGCGCTTCGAGAACGAGCTGGCGGCCGCGCACCCCGAGGTCGTGTTCCTCGGGCTCGTGCCCGAACGCTTCGCCTGCCTGCTGCGCGTCGACGGCCAGGAGACCGTGGTCGGATTGCACGAGGCGTTCCGTCACGCCGAGGCCTTCCCCGACGAGTTCACGCGCATGGTCGCGAACCTGCTCGGAGAAGTGCGCGAGATCGGCCTCGGCCGCGTCGCCGACGTCGACTTCGCGACGGCCGCGACGTCGCTGCTGCCGCAGGTGCGCAACAAGCAGTGGCTCGCCGAGCGAGGCAGCTTCGGGGACTCGGGCCTGGTCCACCGCGCGATGAACGACGAGCTCGTCGTCGTCTACGTGATCGACGCACCGTCGACGATGGTGTTCGTCTGCCGCGAACACCTGCGGCGCTGGCGCAAGACGGTCGACGACCTGCACCATCTGGCCGTCGGCAACCTGGCGCGACGCGGGGTCGCAGGCCTGCCGAAGGGCGGCGTGGTGGGGCCTGTGGTGCTGCATTCCGGCGACGGCTACGACGCTGCGCGCGTGCTCCTGCTCGAGGCGCAGGAGGGGCTGCTGGTGGCGGTGCCGGACCGCGACACGCTTTGGGTCGGCCCCGAGAACGGCCAGAATCTCGAGCAGTTGATGGCGACGACCGAAGCGATCGCCGAGCAGTCCGCGCATCCGGTCTCGGCGCAGGTCTACCGGCTCAAGGACGGCCAGCTCGCGCCGTTGCCAACTCGTTCGTGACGACGACCGGTCCGCTGCTCGGCACCGTGAACCGCTGTGCGGGCAGCTTGGTCAGCGGCGCCGACAACTCGTAGTCGCCGGCGCCGAGCACCAGTTCGCTGCGCGTGCCACGGCGCAACACGACGCCGGCGCTCTCGCGCATCAGCAACCAGTCCGGATCGGCGATCCGGCCGACCTGCAGCGGGCCGGCGAACGACTGCTCGGGCGGCAACAGCAGTTCCACCTTGTAGGTGGTCAGCGCCACCGGCAGCGTCTGGCCGCTGGCCAGGCGGGCGACCGGGACGTCGGTGCGGCACACGTAGCCGTGCTTGGCGAAGCGCGCCTCGCTCGCCACGGTCACGGCCACGTCCTGGTCGGCCCGCACCTGCACGACCAGCTTGCGCGTCGCGGTGGGCGCTGCCTCCGGCGGGAACGGCGTCCAGACGAAGTCGGCGCCGTCTTGGCACTGGAACGTGGCGACGCCGGCATCCGGGCCGAGCAGCGCCAGGCCGTCGCCGTCGACCGCGATCTCGAGGGTGGTCGACGATGCCTTCGCCTTCGCCGGCCGCTGGCCTGGGTTGGCAGCGCGTTCGCGGAACTCGGGGCTCGGCGCCAGGCGCTCGGGCTCCGGCAAACGCTGCGGTTGCAGCAGCCTCACCTCGGCGAGCGGCTGGGATGCCGGGCTGTTGCGCATGCCGACCACGGCGCCGTAGAGCGCGGCGATGGCCGCGATGGCGAGCAGGAAGACGACGACGAAGCGGGCGAGCAGGGTGATGGCGGTCCTCCGGGGGGCTGGAGTCTAGTGCCCGCCGCCGCAGTGGCCAGGGTCAGCGCCCGCCGCGCCCACCGCGCTGCCCGCCACCAGCGCCAGCACCACCGCCGCCGCCGCCGCGCGGGTTGGCGGCGCCTGGCTGCGCATTGGTGCCTGGGGGCGGCTCGGCGCTCTTGGCTCCGGCCGTCAGGTTGATCTGCTGGTCGCCGCCGACGACGACCGGCTGGCTCGTGCGTTCGCGGCCGCGCACGGTCAGCACCAGCAGATAGTTCCCTGGCTTGATCGCGTCGAACTTGAAGGCGCCGGCCTGCAGGCGCGCGTCGTAGCTGGTGTTCTCGCGCGTCCAGTCGTTCAGGTTCTCGGGCACGTCGGCGAGGTTGGGCAGCAGTTGCACGCGGCCGTTGAGCTCGGTCGCCGCCGCGTCGGCAGCGGTCACGGCACCTTGCAGCGAATGCGTCAGCAGGCTGATCGCGACCTCGGTGGTGCGATCGACGGCGACGAAGACCTCTTCTTCGTGCAGCGTGCCGCCGCGCCGATCGGTCTGCACACGCAGCCGGTAGCGGCCGACCGCGACCTTGTCGATCTCGAAGCGGCCGGTCGACGACACGGTCGCCTGGTTGCGGCCGCCGCCGCGGCCGCCGCGGCCCATGCCCATGCCGCCGCCTTGCGGCTGGTTGTTGTCGTCGAGGCGCGCGAGCTCGATCGCGTAGCCGTTCGCCGGGGCGCCGTTGACCATCACGCTGCCCGCGACCTTGCCGAGCTGCGGCCGCGTCACCTGCAGGTCGAACCGGGTCTCCTGGCCGGCCTGCACGACGACGTCGGCCGTCAGCTGGCCGCTCAGGAACTGCGGCATCAGTTCGCGCATCAGGTCCTGCGGCGAGCCGACCCAGCAGCGCACCAGGTAGGAGCCGGGGGTGAGTTCCTCGAAGCGGTAGGTGCCGTCGGCGGCGACGTTGGCCTGCGCGAACGGCCCTTGGCCGCCGCCCTGCCCACCGCGCCCGCGGCCCATGCCGCCGAAGTTGAAGTTGCCGCCGTCGATCGGCACGGCGCCGACGCGCGCTTCGCCGAGTTCGTTCTCGCCGAGGCCGCGCACCGTGCCGGCCAGCGTGCCGAGCGCGCCCAGTCGCAGTTCCTGCGCCGAGCGATCGCCGGTCAGCTCGAATGGCTCCGTGCGCACCATCGCGTGGCCGCGCGCTTCCGCCTGCAGCCGGTAGGTGCCACGCGCTGCGTGCTTGAACACGAAGGCGCCGTCGGCATCGGTGTTGGTCTCGAACTGCAGCTGCACGCCGTTGGCGGCGCGTTGCATCTCGCGGCCGGCCGCCGCGAAATCCGGCGCCTGGCCGCCGCCCGCATCGGCGGCGCGCCCGGCGTTGCCAGCGGCCGGGGCGCCGCCGTTGCCATTGCCGCCGTTGCCGCGGCCGCGCATGCGGCCCGGTCCCATGCTCTCGAACGGGCTCGGCGCGCGCATCGTGACGCGCGCGTTCGCCACCGGATTGCCCTGGTGGTCGACCACGGCGCCCGCGACGAAGAAGCCGCCGTCGAGCGTGACCTGCAGTTCCGCCGCCGGTGCAGCGGCCCGCAGCTCGATCTCCGGCGATTGGTAGCGCGCGTGGTCCGGCGACTGCACGTGCACCTCGTAGACACCCTCCTGCAGGCCGGTCGCGCGGAAGCGACCGTCGGCGTGCCGTTCCGGGCGATCGAGGTTGCCCTGGCCGTCGCCGCCGCCCTGGCGATCCTGGCCCGGGCGCATCGGGCCACCGCGGCCGCCGGCGAAGTCCATCGGGTTGCCGCCGGCTTCTTCGCCCGGCTGCGGCAGGCCGCGCAGGCGAACGGCGCGGAACGCGTAGCGCGTCACCGGCGAGCCGTCGCCGTCGCGCACGATGCCGTCGATGCGCAGGCCGTCCTGCATCGTCAGCTGCAAGGGTTGGCCGAGCTTCGCATCGACCCCTTCGACGCGCAGATCGAGGTAGCCCTCGGCGTCGACCGTCACGCGCATCAGCGCGCCGGGCAGGTGCTCGAGGAAGAAGTTGCCGCGCTCGTCGGTGGTGGTGCGGTGGTCGCGGCCCATGCCGGCGAACGCCATGCGGCCGCCGCCCGGCCAACCGTTCTGGCCGCCGCCGCCAGCGCCCGGCCCGCCGCCGTTGGCGCGGTTGCGCTCGGCCTGCATCGACACGCTCGCCTTGGCGATCGGCTGGCCGCGCGCATCGCGCACGGTGCCGGTGATCTCGTAGCCCGGGCCGAGCCGGATGTCCTCGATGTCGACCGCCTGGTCCTCCTGCACGGCGAACGTCGACGAGCGTCCTTCCGTGTGCGCCTTCGCCGTGGCCGTCACCGACCAGTCGCCGGCCGCTGCGTGCAGCCGGCGGAAGTAGCCGTTGGTGTCCGTGCGCAGGCTCGGCAGCATGCGCTCGCGATCGCGCACCATGCGCAGCGGGTTGCCGTTCTCCGGCGACAGGCGCACCTCGGCGGCGGGGATGCCGTTGCCTTCGAGGTCGGTGACGCGGCCGCGGATCTCGCCGCCGTTCTGCAGCACCAGGTCGCCGAGTTCGACCTCGGCGGTGACGTTGCCGACGTCCTTGTCGAACGCGCCCGGCGCGTGCTGGTCGTGCGCGACCTGCAGCGACACGCGCAGGTTGCGGAAAGCCTGGCCCTGGAACGCGAACCGCCCTTCCTGGTCGGTCGTCACCGGGTCGGGCACGCGCCGCTGGCGGCCGCCTTGGCCGCCGAAGCCGCCGCCCGGGCCACCGCCGCGCCCGCCGCGGCCGAAGTCGAGCCACACCGTGGCGCCGGCCACCGGCCGCTGGAACTTGTCGACGACCCGCCCGCGCATCAGGACCTCGACCCGCTCGTCGGCGGGGATCGCCTGGTTGCCGACCGGCGTCGCCGCGCTGCGCTCGAGCACCGCGTCGCCGTCGGTGGTCGCCACCTGCGCCGGGTCGCTGGCCTCGGGCACGTCC